>OHUV01000739.1_pt1 | contig 19823 bp, 16 predicted proteins | sample 1579281 | NCBI WGS metagenome assembly OHUV01 (sample SAMEA3882515, study PRJEB24775) | human gut metagenome | biome: human-associated habitat; feature: intestine environment; material: feces | place: Netherlands | collected 2009/2010
AACACTTTGTGTATGAATTAGTTGGCTAATTTTATACTATTTACTGAATGTCCCTCAATACTGATGTTCTTTGTTGGAAATTAAGAGGGTTTTTGATACCAGCTTTCCTTCATGTAGGATGTCTACCATTCCCTTTTTTACGTGCTTATTTTCTTGTAAAGGATATAAAAGTAAAAAAAGCATATTTGAAATTTCAAAAGTTGTTTTCAATCTTTCCCAATCAGAGCAGAAATGAAATTAGAAAACAGCTTTTGGTAGCTCAAAAACAAGTACGGCAGCTTTCCAATAGAGGAAGGCTGCCGTACTTGTTTTTATTGTTGACTCCGGTTTGACTGAACCGGAGCTTATTTTCATTTTCGATTATTTGCTGTTTATTTTGCGAAGCTAACCGCACGAGTTTCACGGATAACTGTAATCTTAACCTGTCCCGGATAAGTCATTTCATCCTGAATCTTCTTAGCTATTTCAGTAGACAAGCTTTCTGTTTGTTTGTCGTCTATCTTGTCTGCACCAACGATTACGCGCAACTCGCGACCTGCCTGAATAGCGTAAGTTTTTGTAACACCCGGATAAGACATTGCAAGCTGTTCCAAATCGTTCAAACGCTTGATGTAAGCCTCTACGATTTCGCGGCGTGCTCCCGGACGTGCACCAGAGATAGCATCACATACCTGTACGATAGGAGCCAGCAAGCTGGTCATTTCTACTTCATCGTGGTGAGCTCCGATAGCATTGCAGATATCAGGTTTTTCCTTATATTTTTCAGCCAGCTTCATACCAAGTAATGCGTGTGGTAGTTCTGGTTCTTCATCAGGTACTTTACCTATATCGTGCAACAATCCGGCACGTTTAGCTTTTTTCGGATTAAGTCCCAGTTCCGAAGCCATGACAGCACACAGGTTGGCTGTTTCGCGTGCATGCTGCAACAGATTCTGTCCATAAGAAGAACGATATTTCATCTTACCGATGATACGGATCAGTTCAGGATGCAGGCCATGAATACCCAAGTCGATTGTAGTACGTTTACCTGTTTCGATGATTTCATCTTCTACTTGCTTACGCACTTTTGCAACAACTTCTTCGATGCGTGCCGGATGAATACGTCCGTCGGTAACCAACTGATGTAAGGCTAGACGTGCAATTTCACGGCGGACAGGGTCGAATGCAGACAATACGATTGCTTCAGGTGTGTCGTCTACAACGATTTCTACTCCGGTTGCTGCTTCCAGCGCGCGGATGTTACGGCCTTCACGACCAATGATACGTCCTTTTATTTCATCTGATTCGATATGGAATACCGTTACAGAGTTTTCAATAGCAGTTTCTGTAGCAACTCGCTGGATAGACTGAATAACGATGCGTTTAGCTTCACGGTTTGCTGTAAGCTTAGCATCATCCATAATGTCATTGATGTAAGATTGAGCCTGAGTTTTGGCTTCTTCCTTCAACGATTCTACCAGACGTTCCTTTGCTTCTTCAGCAGAAAGTCCTGAAAGTGCTTCCAGTTTCTCACGTTCCTGTGATTGTAACTGATCTAATTCTTCTTTCTTCTTTTCAATGATAACCAGCTGTGCGTCCAGATTTTCCTTGATGGCTTCATTCTCGTTGCGTTTACGCTGCAACTCTTCATCTTTCTGGTTCAGCACCATTTCGCGCTGTTTCAGCTTGTTTTCTGCCTGTTGAATTTTTTGATTACGAAGAGCAACTTCCTTTTCCAGATCAGCCTTTTTATTCAGGAATTTCTCTTTTACTTCCAGAAGTTTGTTTTTCTTTATAACCTCAGCTTCTGTTTCCGCTTCCTTTATAATTTTATCATATCGCGCTTTCAAGCCATACTTGAAAAAGCAATATGAAAGTGCCCCTCCAATCAGAAAGGCGATAACCGTTAATATTACTAATGTCAACATTATAAGTAGTTTAAAATATAAATAAAAAACGCACAAACTTTCTGTCAGGCTGTTTTCCTGACGTCAAGCTTGTGCGCAAATGTTTTCTATCTTCCGTTTACTAAACGCTTACTCACTCTTTTTACCGATACACTCGTCTATATCTTGTTCCAGTTGTTTCAGCTTTTCCAGATAAGGCGTGGTATCATTACGGTCTTTCATAGACATATTTTCAAAAGCCAGTTCCAGGGCTGTCATAACCCAATACTTCTCAGTATTGAAATTAGGGAACTTATTGCGGTATTTGTTTAGTTTATAATCAATCTGTTTGGCTGCATCCCGATATAGTTGTTCCTCTTCGCGTTTAATGATGAGCGGATATCGTTCGTTGTCAATCAGCAGATGTATTTTCATTTGGTCGTCCGTCATGCTCTTTTCACCGTTTTAATTATTCATTCAGCAAAGCGATACATTTGTCGACTTCACGCACAAGCTTCGCCAATCGTTGTTTGGTATCTCGGAGTTCATTGTCGTTGATACTGATTATGCGAGCTGTTTTCAAGTTGGTATACATGGCTTCCAATTCTTTTCGGCTATTTTGAAGTTCGGCTATTTCAACTTCTTTTTCAGCAAGAAGTTGACGGAGAGATGCATTTTCTTTTTGTTGTTCTTCATATAAATACATAAAATGCCTCAGTTTCCCTTCGAAAGTATTCAATAGCTTTTTGTCTTCTTCCGTCATTTTGTACCAAAATTGTATACAAATATAGTGGATTGAAGAGAAACACAAAAATTTTTGCTCATATTTTCTTTTAAATAGGATAAAATTTAAGGGATATTGGGCAAATTTTCGGGTGGAATCAGAATGTTGACACTTTTTTGTTGTTAAAAGAATTGGATGTATAAAGGTTATACATGGAATGAATAAAAATGAAAAAATCGCTTCGGATTCTTTATGTTAAGATGCTCCGAAGCGATTTTTTACTTATATCTTAGAGATACTTATCTTTTTTCGATATCTCCATTGATTAGTGTTTGAGGTTCTTCTTTCAGTAAACCACGATTTTTAAGCAATGCATCTATCTTAGGTTCGCGGCCACGGAAATTCTTATACATAGTCATTCCATCGTCGATGCCACCCGGTGTCAGGATATATTTACGGAATTTGTCTGCCATTTCTTTGTTGAAAATGTTACCTGTTTCCTTGAAAGCCTGAAATGCGTCACAGTCTAATACTTCAGCCCACATATAGCTGTAATATCCGGCTGTATATCCACCTCCCATTGTGTGACTGAAATTGGTAACACGGTAGCGTGGATAGATTTGTGAAGGAATTCCGCGTTCTTTCAGTTTTTGAGATTCGAACTCCATAACATTCAGGTCAGAAGGAACTTCTTTCAGTGTATGTAAGTCCATATCTGTAAGCGAAGCAGCCAGATATTCTACTGTAGCAAAACCCTGACCGTATTTAGCGCTTTCTTCTATTTTCTTTATCAGTTCCATTGGTATTACTTCGCCTGTTTTGTAGTGTTTGGCGTAGATGTTCAGCACTTCCGGCTCGAATGCCCAGTGTTCATTTATTTGCGAAGGAAGTTCTACAAAGTCGCGTTCAACATTGGAAACTCCCGGGTAGTGTACGTCGCACATGAAACTGTGCAAGGCATGTCCAAATTCATGGAACATAGTTGTTACATTGTCAATGCTTTGCAAAGCAGGTTTGTCACCGCTTGCAGTTGTCATGTTGCATACGTTTACAACCACTGGCAGAACACGTTCATTGCCGTTATAGCTCTGATCTCTGAAACCTGTACACCAGGCTCCGGCTCCTTTACCGTCACGCGGGTAATAGTCGCTGTAGAAGAGGGCAAGTACTTTACCATCTTTATCGATCACTTCCCATGACTGAGCTGTTTTTTCATACACAGGGAATTTATCTGTACATTCTCTGAAAGTCAAGCCATAAAGTTTGTTTGCTACATAGAAGATACCTTTCAGTACATTGTTGATTTCAAGGTATTCTGAAACTTTATCTTCATCGATAGCATATTTGGCTTGTTTAGCTTTATTAAGATAGTACATATAGTCCCATCCTTCCGGCTCGAAGTTATAGCCATCTTTCTTTATTTCAGCACGTATATCATTCAGCTCTTCTTTAGCTTTTTCTACAGCAGGAGTCCATACCTGGTTGAGCAAGCGGTATACATTCTGTTCGTTTTTTGCCATACGATTGTCGAGGGCAAGAGAAGCATAATCTTCATATCCCATCAGCTTAGCTTTTTGTAAGCGTAAGGTAACCAGTTTGCGAGATATTTCTTTATTGTCATACTGGTTGTTCTGATTTCCTCGATTGTAATATGCATCATATACGCGATGACGCAATTCACGGTTTTTACAGTATTGTAGAACAGGGTTACAGCTTGGACGCTGCATATTGAACATCCATTTTCCTTTCTGTCCGTTTTCTTCTGCCATTTTAGCGGCAGCTTCGATATTTGCTTCTGGAAGTCCTTCCAGTTCTTCCAGCTTGTCGACTGTAACAAATGTGTTATTGGTTTCGTGCATCAGGTTTTGGCTGAATGTAAGTTCCAGCAGTGATATTTCACTGTTCAGCTTACGTAATTCGGCTTTCTGCTCATCATTTAATCCAGCGCCGCCACGGATAAAACGCTTGTACACATTTTCCAGTAGTTTGGTCTGTTCTTTATCTAATCCAAATTTTTTCTGATTGTCGTAAACTTCTTTCACTTTTGCAAAAAGCAATGGATTCAAGTAAATATCATCGCTGTGTGCAGAAAATAATGGAGACAGTTCTTTTTCCAAAGCGCGAGTCTCTTCGGTTGAGTTGCTACTAGCGATAGGTCCGAAAACATATTCTACTTTAGTAAGCAGTTCTCCACTGCGGTCGAGTGCAACGATAGTGTTTTCGAAGTCGGGTACTGCGCGATTTCGGATAATAGCATTGATTTCCTGTTTCTGTTCTTCCATTCCTTTCAGGAACGCTTCACGGTAGTTGTCGATAGTAATTTTTTCGAATGGAGCAATTTCATACGGAGTACCATACGATTCTGATAGAAATGGATTGGTACTTTGTGCCATGCTGCTTCCTCCCAATGCCAGAGCGAAGGCAGCTGTGAATAAACATTTCTTCATTTTGTTAAATATAGGTATGTTAATTGTTATAATCTTTGAGCGCAAATATAACGAAATGTCAGGAATTTAACAAGTGGGGCAGACTGCCTGTTTTTATATTTGATGTTTTTCGTTTTTAGGTAAGTGTGTAGTTCTTTCTGTATAGGTTAGAGAAACTCTATGTTTTAGTCGACGAATCTCTTGAGTTATTACATTGACCCGTTTTTACGTTGCCCCTATAAAAGTAGATAAAGATTTTGGTTTTGAACATAAAAAAAATGTAAACCTCGCAAATGCTTGATTTACACTTCTTATTGGCGGAGAGAGAGGCTCTCGAACCTACACTTTCAAGAAATATCATAAAATTGCAAATCACTGATAATCATATACTATCTAAAGTGCAGAGTAAATCTAAATCTTTCTGAATATCTTTTGCTATTCCAAATATTGGGTGTATATTTGGGTGTAGAATTTCAAACGCACCCAATTATGAATATCAAACGTAACATCATTTTCGCATTGGAGAGCCGAAAAAAGAACGGTGTGCCAATCATAGAGAACGTACCCATCCGTATGCGTGTCATATACGCAAGCCAACGCATCGAGTTTACAACAGGCTACCGGATTGACGTAGCCAAATGGGATGCCGACAAGCAACGAGTGAAGAACGGATGCACCAACAAACTAAAGCAAAGTGCATCCGAAATCAATGCGGACTTGCTGAAATATTATGCCGAGATTCAAAACGTGTTCAAGGAGTTTGAGGTACAGGAAACCATGCCGACCACCCAACAGCTAAAGGATGCGTTCAACCTGCGGATGAAAGATACCAGCGAAGAGCAGCAGGAAGAAACACAGATAAGCTTTTGGGAGGTGTTCGATGAGTTTGTGAAGGAGTGTGGCAATCAGAATAACTGGACGGCATCCACCTACGAAAAATTTTCAGCAGTGAAAAACCACCTCAAAGAGTTCAAGGAAGATGTAACCTTTGAATACTTCAACGAGTTCGGATTGAACGAGTATGTGAATTTCCTGCGTGACAAAAAGGATATGAGGAACAGCACCATCGGCAAACAGATGGGATTCCTAAAATGGTTCCTGCGCTGGAGCTTCAAGAAAGGACATCATCAGAATATAGCATACGACACTTTCAAGCCCAAATTGAAAACCACCTCTAAAAAGGTGATATTCCTGACTTGGGACGAATTGAACAGACTGAAAGATTATCAGATACCGAAAGACAAACAATATCTGGAGCGTGTCAGGGACGTTTTTCTGTTCTGTTGCTTCACAAGCCTGCGATATTCAGATGTTCGCAACCTGAAAAGAAGCGATGTGAAGTCCGACCACATCGAAGTTACCACTGTCAAAACGGCAGACAGCCTGATAATTGAACTGAACGACCACAGCAAAGCCATACTTGAAAAATACAAGGAAGTCCATTTTGAAAACCACATGGCACTGCCTGTTATCAGCAATCAGAAGATGAACGATTATTTGAAAGAACTGGGGGAACTGGCTGAAATCAACGAACCTGTACGGGAAACTTATTATAAAGGGAATGAACGTATAGATGAAGTCACACCCAAATACGCACTGTTAACCACTCATGCAGGAAGAAGAACATTCATCTGTAATGCGCTGGCTCTCGGTATTCCGGCACAGGTCGTAATGAAATGGACGGGGCATAGTGACTATAAAGCCATGAAACCCTATATTGACATAGCAGATGATATTAAGGCTAATGCCATGAACAAGTTTAACCAACTATAAAAGTATCAATCAGTTTCATAGATTATCAGCTATTTGAATTATATTTGCGACAACAATAAACATTAGAATGGAAAATAACAGAGAATATCATATAGGAAAAACGGACTTTGACGCATTTGTTCATGCTGTCGGTTCGGAAATAGAACAGGCGCAAGTCCGGCTGATTACCGCAGCCAATGCGCAAATGCTGTTCCATTACTGGAAAATGGGCAACTATATCCTGTATCATCAAAACTTGCAAGGCTGGGGAAGCAAAATCATCAAGCAACTGGCTAAGGCTATCCGTTTCAATTATCCTGAAAAGAAAGGCTATTCGGAGCGCAACCTTACCTATATGTGCCAATTTGCACGGTCATATCCGCTGAACGTACTACGCAGCTTCATTGATACAGATGCAAGACTGTCTGTTCCAAGCATACAGAATGTTACAGATGAAGTCCTGAAACTAAACAACGGACAATTTACGCAGGAACTTACTGCGCAAATACAATCCGCTGATTGTCAGTCCTTAGAATTTACGCAGGAAGCTCCTGCGCAAATTCAGGATGTGGCGAAAACTGTTTCTGCCATTTACAGAATGGAGATTAAGGAGATAGAAAAATTTTTCTTGACCTCCCCTGTTGCCAGAATAAACTGGGCAAGCCAAATGGTTATACTTGACAGTTCGTTGCCGTTAGGTGTGAGATATTGGTACATGAAACAGTCTGTAGAAATGGGCTGGAGCAGCAATGTGCTTAAAATACAAATTGAAACCAACCTATATAACAGACAAATCAGCAACAACAAGGTAAACAATTTCACAGCCACACTTCCGGCACCACAAAGTGACCTTGCCAATTATCTGTTGAAAGACCCGTATATATTTGATTTGGCAGGAGCAAAAGAAAAGGCAGATGAAAGGGATATAGAGGAACAACTGGTAAAACACGTTGCCCGTTATTTGTTGGAAATGGGCAACGGATTCGCCTTTGTCGCCCGGCAGAAGCATTTTCAAATTGGCAACAGTGATTTCTTTGCCGACTTGATTCTATATTCAATTCCGCTACACGCATACATTGTTATAGAGCTAAAGGCTACCCCATTCAAGCCGGAGTATGCAGGACAGTTGAATTTCTACATCAATGTGGTGGATGACAAACTGAGGGGAGAGAATGACAACAAGACTATCGGGTTGTTGCTGTGTAAGGGAAAAGATGAGGTGGTAGCACAATACGCATTGACAGGCTACGACCAGCCGATAGGTATCAGTGATTACCAGTTGAGCAAGGCTATACCCGAAAACCTGAAATCAGCCTTGCCAAGCGTGGAAGAGGTGGAAGAAGAACTGACATCTTTCCTTGACAAGGACAATAATCCCCAAAATTGAAATCTATGGCAGGAGAGATTAACAAACTGATTCCCCTATATGGAGAACTCAACAGGATATATAATGATTGGGTGACCAATTATGCTTTTTCTTTTGACAAGCAAAAATTCATCACCGATTTTTACAGGCAGCATAATGATACAAAGGCTTTTGAAGCCGCTATCCTTGAACTGATACTTGACAAGCAGAAAGAACAATACACATTGATTCTCAATAGTCTGAAAATCGAAATAGGAAAGAATATACGGGCTTATGAAACAAAACCACTGAATGATGACATCATAAAGCGTGTATGTTTTCACTACGCAGACAGGCGTAATTCTGCAATTAGAGACCAGTTGGAGATTACCACCAAGTTGCACGAACCTTTGAATGACGCATACCACAGGTATGATTTCATTGGTTTTCGGGAGCATACGGACGAAGAAGAAATACAGGCAGAAAAGGAATATGAACGCTGCAAGGCTGAATACGACAAGGAAAAGAAAGAATTGGATAAACTCTATGATCTGCAAAAGCAAGACAGGAAAGAGGCTTTTCAATATATCGAAAACCTTTCCGGTGATGTTTACCGCCTAAGTCTTCTTTTTATGGAAGTCCTGAAAAAATACCTTCCTGATGATGTGGAAGAAAAACGACCGGAGGAATTAGTCGAGCAAAATGCGCCAGAAGAAGTACATAATACACCGGAGGAACAGCATGAATATTTTGACATGAAGCCGCTTTCGCCTATTTATGAAACCTGTGTCGGGGAACAGTTTGAAGCCATTACCATAGCGGACTTCTATGCCAATATAAACCTGTACCCCTGCAAGAACAAACTAAAAATCAAGGCAAGGGAAAAGATACGGGTGTGTTACCTGATATTCCTGATGAGCGAGAAACTATCCAAGCAATACAGGGATGAATGGAGGAGCCAAATATTAAAACTGCTGGATATTGACGAGAGTTATTATCGGTCAAAATACAAAGAGCCAGTTTCCGATTTTCCGAGTGACAGCAACCAAAAATTCGCCAAAGAAATGGAAAGCATATTCTGATAATTCGTGATATATCCTGATACTCCACGAAATTACCACTTTTACCACTCAAATTAATTTTTGAGTGGTATTTTTATTGTCTGATATTTAATAAGATAGCGCAACATCCTATTTATATCATCCACATCCTTACCACTTACAGCCATACCTAATTTTGCATCGTTCGAGAACAGAAATAGCAGCCAGTGCGCAGGGCTGATTGTTTAACGACTAAATAGATTGGACGATGACAAATCTTCAAGAGTTATTATTAAAACCCGTCTGGCAGATGACAGGCGAAGAGTTCATATTCCTAAGCAAACACGCTTCCAACCAAACGGAAGCGCAACCGCAACCTGTAACGGACACAGAAAGGAAGTATGTGTACGGAATACTTGGCATTGCCAAATTGTTCGGGTGCAGTCTGCCAACCGCCAACCGTATAAAGAAAAGCGGAAAGATAGACAAAGCCATTACGCAAATAGGGCGTAAGATTATCGTGGATGCGGAACTTGCCCTTGAACTGGCTGGAAAGAAAACCGGAGGACGAAAATAACGGGAGGGGTACTTATGGACTATATGAAAGATATAAAGGAAATATCGGCGGAAGAAGCCGTAATCCTTTGGCAAGCCTCACGTTTGAGCCTGTCGAAAAGTTACGAGAAAGCACCTGAAATTCTCAAAGTACATAGTTCCGTCATAGGAACATTGGGGAATTTCAGCGCATCCATCGGCAAAGCCAAGAGCAAAAAAACTTTCAATGTGTCGGCTATCGTAGCCGCCGCATTGAGGAATGGTACGGTATTGCGATATGTGGCGGAACTTCCGGAAGACAAACGGAAAATCCTTTATGTGGACACGGAACAGAGCCCTTACCATTGTCTGAAAGTAATGAAACGTATTTTGCGGATGGCAGGGCTTCCCGATGACAGGGACAATGAAAATCTTGAATTTCTTGCTTTGAGGAAATACACGCCTGAACAGCGTATCAGGATTGTTGAACAGGCTATTTACAATACGCCTGACATAGCCCTTGTAATCATAGACGGCATCCGTGACATGGTATATGACATCAACAGCCCCGGTGAATCGACACGCATCATATCCAAGCTGATGCAGTGGACGGACGACAGGCAGATACATATCCACACGATACTCCACCAAAACAAGGGCGATGAGAACGCAAGGGGGCATATCGGCACGGAACTGAACAACAAGGCGGAAACAGTCCTCCTTGTGGAAAAGGACAAGAGCAATGGAGATATAAGCAATGTTTCAGCCATGCACATACGGGCAATGGACTTCGAGCCTTTTTCATTCCGCATCAATGACAATGCTCTGCCCGAACTGCTGGAGGGTTACAAGCCCGAAGCCAAGAAACCGGGAAGACCGGAAGAGGAAAAGTTCGATCCTTACAAGCATATCACCGAACAGCAGCACCGAATCGCACTGGAAGCTGTTTTCGGACTGAAAGAGGAATACGGCTACAAGGAACTGGAAGACACCTTAATCAAGACTTATGTGTCGGTGGGTGTAAAGCTGAACCATAAAAAGGCGGTATCGCTCATCACCATGCTTCGGAACAAACGGATGATAGTGCAGGAGAACGGCAGGAAGTACACGTTCATGCCCGACTTCCACTATTAGCCCGCACCTTGCAATCGCTTCACTTTATTCCGATGGTCTATATATTAGGGATAAAGCGAAGTGGTTGCGGAATGTGGCAAAACCGCTTCACTTTATTACCGTACTCTATATATACGAGAATAAAGTGAAGTGATTATAGACCGTACTTCATAAAGAGAGGTACGGGCGAAAAGAGAAATAAACCAATTCAATTATCATTAAACCAATCGTTTTATGGATATACAGACAGCGAAACAAATCAAGATAGCAGATTATCTGCACAGTCTGGGCTTTTCTCCGGTCAAACAGCAGGGGATAAACCTGTGGTATAAGTCACCGCTAAGGGAAGAAACGAAAGCATCGTTCAAGGTGAATACAGAACGTAACCAATGGTATGACTTTGCACTCGGTAAGGGTGGGAATATCATCGCACTTGCACAGGAACTTTATTGTTCCGACCATGTGCCATATCTCCTGCAAAGAATCGGAGAACAGACACTCAACATTCGCCCCGTGTCTTTTTCTTTTGGCAAGCAATCATTTTCCGAACCAAGTTTCCAACAGCTGGAGATTGTACCGCTTTCATCTCCTGCCCTGCTTGCTTATTTGCAGGAAAGGGGGATAAACATTACACTGGCGAAAAAAGAATGCAGTGAAGCGCATTTCACCCATCATGGCAAACGCTATTTCGCCATTGCCTTTCCCAATGTATCGGGCGGATATGAAATCCGCAACCGCTATTTCAAAGGCTGTATCGCACCAAAGGAAATATCCCACATCAGACAATCTGGAACAGCAAGGGAAACGTGCTATGTGTTCGAGGGATTTATGGACTATCTTTCATTTCTTACTTTGAGAATGGAAAGTTGTCCGAAATATCCCGAACTGGATAGACAGGATTATATGGTGCTGAACTCCGTAGCCAATGTTTCCAAAGCTCTCTATCCTTTGGGGAACTACGAGCGCATCCATTGTTTCTTTGACAATGACCGTGCGGGGATGGAAGCACTCCAACAAATCCGTATGGAATACGGCAGGGACTTATACATCCGTGACGCTTCGCAGACCTACAGCGGATGCAAGGACTTGAACGAATACCTACAGAAAAAGATAGAAAGGGAGAAGCTGGTTCAACCTGTCAAGAGGAAGCAAAATGTATCGGCGAAGAAACCGGGAGGCTTTCGGTTATAGCCCACTATAACTACACGCTTCGCTTTCGTAGTTGTGGGCTCTCCCGAGGGGCTTATGGCTCTGCCCTAAGAACCCGGCAAGGGCTGTCAGCCCTATGCAACCCGACCAAAGAGTGACCCTCTCTTTGGAAACTCCGCTTATGGGTTAGTACCCCTAAGAACCCCTCTGCGAAAGCGAGCAAAACAACCTATCGTAAACAATAAAATCAGAATAGTTATGGCAACTAAATCAAGCATACATATCAAACCTTGCAACATCAAATCAAGCGAGGCTCATAACCGAAGGACTACCGAGTATATGCGTAATATCGGAGAGTCCAGAATCTACATCGTGTCCGAACTCTCTGCCGACAACGAGCAGTGGATAAACCCGGATTTCTGTAGTCCGAATTTACAGACGCACTACGACAACATCAAACGGATGGTAAAGGAAAAGACAGGTCGTGCCATGCAGGAGAAAGAGCGGGAGCGCAAAGGAAAGAACGGAAAAATCATAAAAGTGGCAGGATGCTCGCCCATCCGTGAGGGTGTGCTGCTCATCAAAGCGGACACCACACTGGCAGACGTAAAGAAATTTGGCGAGGAATGTCAAAGACGCTGGGGCATCACTCCGCTTCAAATTTTCCTGCACAAAGACGAGGGACATTGGCTAAGCGGACAGCCTGATGCAGAGGACAAGGAGAGTTTCCAAGTAGGTGAAAGATGGTTCAAGCCGAATTACCATGCACACATCGTATTCGACTGGATGAACCACGACACGGGCAAGAGCCAAAAGCTCAATGATGACGATATGATGGAAATGCAGACTTTGGCATCTGACATCCTCTCCATGCAACGTGGGCAATCTAAATCCGAGACCGGAAAGGAACATTTGGAACGAAATGATTTCATCATTGAAAAGCAGAGAGCCGAACTGCAACGCATGGATGCTGCAAAACGGCACAAAGAAGAACAGATAGGTCTTGCTGAACAGGAACTGAAACAGGTGAAATCAGAAATACGCACTGACAAGCTAAAGAAAACAGCCACCAATGCAGCCACCGCCATAGCAAGCGGAGTTGGTTCTCTTTTCGGAAGTGGAAAGATGAAAGAGCTGGAGCGAACTAATGAAGATTTGCACCAAGAGATTGCCAAACGAGACAAAGGTATTGACACCCTCAAAATCCAAATGCAGGAAATGCAAGAGCGACATGGCAAACAGATACGCAATCTTCAGAGCATACACAACCAAGAACTTGAAGCCAAAGACAGGGAAATATCACGATTGAACACTCTGCTTGAAAAGGCATTCAAGTGGTTTCCGATGCTTAGAGAAATGTTGAGAATGGAAAAACTCTGCGCTGTCATTGGATTTACCAAAGATATGATAGATTGTCTTTTGACAAGGAAAGAAGCTATCCAATGTAATGGCAAGATTTATTCCGAGGAACATAGAAGAAAGTTTGAAATCAAAAACAACATCTTCAAGGTGGAGAAGAATCCGACCGATGATAGCAAACTTGTACTGACCATAAACAGGCAACCGATAAGCGAATGGTTCAAAGAGCAATGGGAGAAACTTCGGCAAGGTTTGCGACAACCAACGGAAGAACCAAGAAAAAGTAGAGGATTCAAGTTATAATAGAAAAAAAAGACAATATAAAAGCACTCTGATAGTTACGAAGTGCTTTTATATTGTATAAATTATATAATGTTTACCATTGAAGCTTCAAAGTAAACGCAACTTAAGGAATTGCCGAATTTTGTATTAATAAAGAATATACGACCTCTGATATATGCGCAACATATTGTGATGCTTGTGATTCATTACCCTTGAAATCCTTAACAAATATCGCTAAAGTATAGCAGACATTATTAGGCAGGCATATATAGGCAACATCATTGTGAGCTGCAAGAATACCATTTTCATTGACACAACCAGAACCCGTCTTATGTGCAATAGAAACCCTTTCTTTATCAAGAAGCGGAGCGACTATTCTATCTGTACCTGTCACACATTCTTTTAATGTATTCTTAATGAAACTTTGCTTCTCACCACTGACAATACTTTCGGTAAACAAACGGTTCATCAACATTGCGGCACCAAGAGGAGATGTATAATTAAAGTAAGCCCTATCGTGGTCAGCCGACATTTCCTCTTCTGTATAAGCTATCTGAAAACTTGAACGAGGAATAAGTGTGGCTATAAAACTGTCAGTTTGAGCAACATTGACCATATCTTTAAACATCAGATTGCTTGCATTATTATCACTTTGAGCAATAGTATAACGAAGTAAATCTCTCACGGTTAATGATATAACCAACTCGGAATAATCTTTCATCATAGGACTCCAAGTCTTTGAATCAAGTCTATTCCTATCTATCTTTACTAAGGTATCAAGTGAAATCCCTTTGTTATCAAAATCATTGCAAAGAGCTAATGCCTGATGAACCTTAAATACACTCATCATAGGATATACACTCTTATCATTAACTTTAACTGTATCTGTGTTATTAATAATAATTGCCACTCCAATTTCACCAGGACAAGCTGATACTATCCGAGAAATGCTATCAGTCAAAACATCTGTCAAAGGTGGATTTGTACTATTATTAGAAGTTGATTTAGAGAACAATAAAAAAACTAAAACTATGATACAAACTAAAGCTATACACAAAATTACAAGGCGTTTTCTTCTACTTTTTTTCATACTACGATTTTTAAACATTATATATTATCATGACAGACCCTGATTTATTATTTACTGCAAAGATACGAAATCTTACGGAAAATGAATTGGTTGTTTTTTTCGTTTGTTCTGTTTTTTATCAAATTATTTTCCGAGCGAATATGATTCGTCTTAAATAAAATAAAACATTCTTGGGTGTAAAATTGGGTGTTTGTTTTATAATTTGCTGATTTTCAGCGTTTATTGCGGAGAGACAGGGATTCGAACCCCGGGTACCTCGCGGTACAACGGTTTTCAAGACCGCCGCAATCGACCACTCTGCCACCTCTCCAAAACTCTTTTGTAAGAGTGCTTCTTTTCAAAAGCGATGCAAAGGTACACATTATTTTGAAACCTGCAAATAAATAGCCGCTTTTTTGATTATTTTTTCTCATTATCGTAACTTTGCAAACGAAAACTTATTTGTTATACAGACTAAAATACAGTAATGATATACCCTCAAAATTTTGAACAGAAAATCGGATTTGATCAGATTCGTCAACTTTTAAAGACCAAATGTCTTAGCACATTGGGAGAAGAAAGAGTTGAGTCAATGGATTTTTCTGATAGCTACGATGAAATAAACCGCCGGTTGGAGCAAGTGACGGAATTTGTACGTATCATTCAAGAAGAAGATGATTTTCCCAGTCAGTATTTTTTTGATGTACGCCCATCACTCAAACGTATCCGTGTAGAAGGCATGTATATGGATGAACAAGAATTGTTCGACCTGCGTCGTTCATTGGAAACAATACGTGATATCGTACGTTTCCTGCAACAAACGGATGATGAGTTGGCTGACAATGATGAAGTCCACTCTCCATATCCGGCTTTATATGAGCTTGCGGGAGATATCATGGTCTTCCCTCAACTCATTACACGCATAAATAACATCCTCGATAAATTCGGAAAAATAAAAGATAATGCATCTCCAGAATTGCTGCGCATCCGACGCGAACTGGCATCTACGACGGGAAGTATATCACGGAGTTTGAATAATATTTTACGAATGGCTCAATCGGAAGGTTACGTCGATAAAGATGTAACTCCTACGATGCGCGATGGACGACTTGTCATTCCAGTTGCTCCGGGTATGAAAAGAAAAATACGAGGAATCGTTCATGATGAATCGGCTACCGGAAAAACAGTCTTTATCGAACCAGCTGAAGTTGTAGAAGCCAACAACCGTATCCGTGAACTGGAGGGAGAAGAGCGACGTGAAATCATCCGTATACTTACCGAGTTTTCGGCAACTGTACGCCCACAAGTTCCTGCGATACTACAGTCGTATGAGTTTTTAGCTGAAATAGATTTTATCCGTTCTAAGGCTCTTTTTGGAATCGACATCAAAGGCGTAAAACCTTCTTTCGAAAGCAAACAGGCCATAGATTGGTTCGAAGCTGTACATCCGCTTCTTCAAATGTCACTTGCCAAACATAATAAGAAAGTTGTACCACTCGACATTGTATTGACAACGGAGCAACGGATTCTATTAATTTCGGGTCCTAACGCGGGAGGTAAGTCTGTATGTTTGAAAACTGTCGGTTTGTTGCAATACATGCTTCAATGTGGTATGCTTGTATCAATGAATGAGCGGAGTCATGCGGGTATTTTCCATAGTATATTCATCGATATCGGTGACGAACAGAGCATCGAGGATGATTTGAGTACTTATTCTTCACATTTGACGAATATGAAGAATATGATGAAGTATTGCAATGAAAAGAGTCTGATATTGATCGATGAATTTGGAGGAGGAACAGAACCACAAATCGGAGGAGCCATAGCAGAAGCTGTACTGAAACGCTTTAATGCTAAAAAGACGTTCGGAGTCATTACAACTCACTATCAGAACCTGAAACATTTTGCAGAAGATCATGAAGGAGTGGTAAACGGAGCCATGTTGTACGATCGTCACGAGATGCGTGCCCTGTTTCAGTTACAGATTGGTAATCCGGGAAGTTCTTTTGCCGTAGAAATAGCACGTAAAATCGGACTTCCGGAAGAAGTCATAGCAGATGCTTCTGAAATTGTGGGAAGCGAATATATACAAAGCGACAAGTATCTGCAAGATATCGTACGTGACAAACGATACTGGGAAACTAAACGCCAGAATATCCGCAAGCGAGAAAAAGTAATGGAAGACACCATTGCACGCTACGAAAGAGAACTGGAAGAACTGGAAAAAAGCCGTAAGGAGATTCTGAAAAAAGCAAAGGAAGACGCCGAACACTTGTTAGAAGAATCGAATGCAAAGATAGAAAACACTATCCGTACCATAAAGGAAGCTCAAGCCGAAAAAGAACGTACCCGCATGGCACGTCAGGAATTGACTGATTTCCGCCAGCAGGTAGAAGCCGCAGACAAAGCAGCTTTAGAAGAAAAAATAGCACGCAAGATGGAGAAATTGCGTGAGAAGCAGGAACGAAAGAAAGATAAGAAGAATAAGCAGGCTAATCAGCCAGCAGCTCAACCTGTCCCTAAAGTTGTTCCTATTCAAGCAGGCGACTATGTACGTATTAAAGGACAGACCAGTGTCGGACAGGTTATGGAACTGAATGGAAAGAACGCTGTAGTCATGTTCGGACTGATGAAAACAAACGTAAAAGCTGAACGTCTGGAACGTGCCGAAGCTCCCAAACAAAGCCTAAATACAGCAAAAGCAACTTTCGTAAGCAGTAAAACGCAAGAACGTATGTATGAAAAGAAGCTCAACTTCAAGCAAGATATCGATGTACGAGGAATGAGAGGCGACGAAGCTATACAAGCCGTAACTTATTTTATCGACGACGCCATATTGGTTGGAGTTAGCCGAGTACGTATCCTCCACGGAACTGGAACAGGCATCTTGCGTACACTTATCCGCCAATATCTTGCTACCGTACCCGGAGTCAAGCATTTTCAAGATGAACATGTACAATTTGGAGGAGCAGGCATTACGGTAGTTGATTTAAAATAAAAATATCATATCTTTGTATTATGAAATCAATAAGAGAATTATATCGCATTGGTACAGGTCCCTCAAGTAGTCATACAATGGGACCTAGAAAAGCAGCCGAACAGTTCCTTGCCCGCCATCCGGAGGCAACATCTTTTCAGGTTACCCTATACGGAAGCCTTGCTGCTACCGGTAAAGGGCATATGACCGACGTCGCTATCTTAGACGTTCTTCAGCCTCACGCTCCTGTAGAGATTTTATGGAAACCTCATATTTTCTTTCCTTTCCATCCTAACGGAATGACTTTCAAATCGTTCGATAGCAACAAGAAACAAACTGAAGAGTGGACGGTATTCAGTGTAGGTGGAGGAGCTCTTGCCGAAGAAGGACATGACAAAAATGCCACGCCTGAAGTATACAATATGAATACCATGAACCAGATACTTTATTGGTGTGAACACACGGGCAGAAGCTATTGGGAATATGTAGAACAATGTGAAGGTCCCGAAATATGGAAATTCCTTGCTGAAGTGTGGGAAACAATGAAAGAAGCTATCCAGCGAGGTCTGGATGCCGAAGGAGTTCTTCCCGGTCCTCTTAACTTGCGTCGAAAAGCCTCTTCATACTATATCCGCGCTAAGGGATTTAAAGATTCTCTCCGTTCAAGAGGATTAGTTTTTGCTTATGCCCTTGCTGTCAGCGAAGAAAATGCTTCGGGAGGAAAAATCGTAACTGCACCTACCTGTGGAGCATGTGGAGTAGTGCCAGCTGTATTATATCATTTGCAAAAAAGCCGTGACTTTAGTGATGCTCGCATCCTGCGTGCACTGGCAACAGCCGGATTGGTAGGAAATATCGTAAAATACAATGCTTCCATTTCAGGAGCCGAAGCTGGATGTCAGGCCGAAGTTGGAGTAGCTTGCTCCATGGCTTCAGCAGCAGCCAGCCAATTATTCGGAGGAAGTCCGGCACAAATTGAATATGCTGCAGAGATGGGATTGGAACATCACCTGGGAATGACGTGCGACCCTGTATGTGGACTGGTACAGATTCCTTGTATCGAACGCAATGCTTATGCAGCCGCCCGCGCTCTTGACGCTAATATTTATTCAGCATTTACAGACGGACATCACCGCGTATCGTTCGATAAGGTAGTAGAGGTTATGAAACAAACCGGTCATGACCTGCCTTCACTTTATAAAGAAACCAGTGAAGGAGGATTAGCAAAGAACTACCAGCCAATGGAATAAAGGATATTAATCTCTTTAGCCAGAATTTTCCTTAAAAGCTTTTCAGAGAACATAAAGCGACTTTTAAAGAAAGTTCTGGCTAACTTTTTATAAACAATAAGATGAAATTATACAAGGTTTATTTATTCGACTTCGACTATACACTTGCAGACTCTTCCCGAGGTATCGTAATGTGCTTCCGCAATGTATTGGAACGTCATCAGCATACTAGAATAACAGATGATGAAATTAAACGAACTATCGGAAAGACTCTACAGGAATCATTTTCTATCCTGACAGGAATAACAGATGCCGATACACTGGAAGCATATAAAAAGGAATACGTAAAAGAGGCTGACGTACATATGACAGTCAACACCTTTCTTTTTCCGGAAACAGAAGAAGTGCTCACCCGCTTAAAAACACGTGGAGCCAAAATAGGAATTATTTCGACCAAATACCGCTATCGCATCATGGAGTTACTAAGCAAGAAACTACCATCAAACTTTCTCGATATCATCGTAGGAGGAGAAGATGTAAAAGAGCCTAAACCTTCTCCCGAAGGAGTTTTGCTTGCAATAAAAGAATTAGGATGCAACAAGGAAGAAGTATTATATATAGGAGACAGTATTGTAGATGCTGAAACAGCTCAATCGGCACAAGTTGACTTTGCCGGAGTGCTACATGGGGCTACAACCCGAGAGGAACTTTCGGCTTATCCTCACGTAGAAATAATGAAAAGCTTGTCTGAACTCTAAAAAAATCAGATAATTTCTTGCTAAACTATTGGTTATATGAACAAAAACCTGTACCTTTGCACCCGATTTTAATCCGTGGAGGTAGAAAAGCAACCGAATGAGAACGGTTCACCTTGCGGAAGAAACCCGTTTAATATATATTTAAAATGTACGTAATTGTAGAAATTAACGGTCAGCAGTTCAAAGCTGAAGAAGGCAAAA
>OHUV01000795.1_pt1 | contig 18423 bp, 16 predicted proteins | sample 1579281 | NCBI WGS metagenome assembly OHUV01 (sample SAMEA3882515, study PRJEB24775) | human gut metagenome | biome: human-associated habitat; feature: intestine environment; material: feces | place: Netherlands | collected 2009/2010
TAAATCCCGGAAGCGCGCCGCTTCTTCATATTCGAGTTTTTCCGCGCAGTCATTCATCTGCGCCGTCAGCTGTTTTAAAATTTTATCATAATTGCCGTTTAAAAATTCCAGCACACTATCTACGTTTTTTCTGTATTCGATTTCAGAAATGTATCCCTGGCACGGCGCCTTACACTGGTGGATGTGATAGTAAAGACACGGGCGGTCCTTGCCGATCTCCTTTGGCAGGCTCTTATTGCAGGAACGGATATCGTACAGCTTCCGCAACAGTTCGATCGTATCTTTCACAGCTCCGGCGCTCGTGTACGGGCCGAAATATTTCGCCTTGTCCTTCTTCATCTGATGGGAAAACAGAATGCGTGGAAAATCCTCGTTCACGGTCACCTTAATGTACGGGTACGCCTTGTCATCTTTCAGCATCGTATTGTATTTCGGACGGTGCTCTTTGATAAGGTTGCACTCCAGCACGAGCGCCTCCAGTTCGGAATCCGTCACAATATACTCAAAGCGGGCGATATGCGTGACCATCCGCTCAATCTTCGGCCCTTTGTTGCGGCTCGTCTGGAAATACTGGCGGACACGGTTTTTCAGCGAAATCGCCTTTCCTACGTAGATAATTGTATCGTCCGCGTCGTGCATCAGATAGACGCCGGGTTTCCCCGGCAGTTTTTTCAGTTCTTCCTGGATATCAAACGCCATATGACCCTCCTCTTTTTGGGACTGTAATGTTGAAAATGCCCAGCGTGCAGAGATCGTTTTCTCTGCTCCCGCCGGGCCTTTTCGCTTTCTTTTTATACTTCTGGATTTACGGTAAAATCCGCCTCCGGAAGTGCTGTATTTTCTGTTTCTGTATTTTCTGGATTTTCAACCGCTTCTTCCACGTTTCCATTCCGTTTTGCAATCACCTGATGAAAAATCTCCATAAATTCTTTTCCGGTGATCGTCTCTTTCTGGATCAGGTAAGCTGCGATTTCATCCATCGCATCGCGGTTAGCTGCCAGAAGTTCTTTTGCCTGCTCATACGACTCTTTCAGGATCTTCATGACCTCGTGGTCGATTTCGGTTGCTGTGGCATCGCCGCAGTTTAAGACCATTCTTCCGTCGAGGTACTGATTCTGCTGGGTCGCAAGACCGATCAGACCGAATTTCTCCGACATACCATACTGCGTGATCATCGCGCGGACAATCTTCGTCGCTTTCTCGATATCATTCGAAGCTCCCGTTGTCACGTTGCCGAATACGATCTCCTCTGCCGCTCTTCCACCGAGGCACTCGACGATCATCGCCTCGAGTTCGCTCTTCGTGTTGAGGTATTTCTCCTCCTCCGGCACCTGCATGACGTAGCCGAGCGCACCCATCGTACGCGGCACAATCGTGATTTTCTGTACCGGCTCGGAATCCTTCTGCAGTGCAGTAACAAGTGCGTGGCCTACCTCGTGGTAGGAAACGATCTTTCGCTCTTCCTGGCTTAAGATGCGGTCCTTCTTCTCTTTTCCGACGAGGACAACCTCGACTGCCTCGAGAAGATCCTTCTGGGAAACGGCTTTTCTTCCGTTCTTGACCGCAAGAATCGCTGCCTCGTTGATCATATTTGCAAGATCAGAACCAACGGCTCCCGATGTCGCAAGTGCGATGCCGTCGAGATCAACCGTCTCATCGAGCGATACGTTCTTGGCGTGTACTTTCAGGATTTCCACACGGCCTTTCAGGTCCGGTCTTTCTACGATAATCCGGCGGTCAAAACGGCCTGGACGCAGCAGCGCCGGATCAAGAACCTCCGGGCGGTTTGTGGCCGCAAGGATCAGAATACCCTTGGAGCTGTCGAATCCGTCCATCTCGGCGAGGAGCTGGTTTAACGTCTGCTCCCGCTCGTCGTTGCTGTTGTAGCTGTTGTCACGGCTCTTTCCGATCGCATCGATCTCATCGATAAAGATGATGCACGGTGCGTTTTTCTTTGCTTCCTCAAACAGGTCACGCACACGCGATGCACCGACGCCGACGAACATCTCCACGAAGTCGGAACCCGAAATGGAGAAGAACGGTACACCGGCCTCGCCGGCAACGGCCTTGGCGAGCAGGGTCTTGCCCGTGCCGGGAGGACCCACGAGCAGGGCACCGCGCGGCAACTTGGCACCGATCTCCTCGTAGCGCTGCGGGTTCTCGAGGAAGTCCACGACCTCCTTGAGAGATTCCTTTGCCTCCTCCTGGCCGGCAACATCCTTGAAGGTCACACCGACATCCTTGGATGCGACGATGCGCGCACCGGACTTACCGAGGTTGCCGCCGCCCAGGCCGCCGAAGCCGCCGCCGGAGAAATCCATGGAGGGGTTGTCGTCTCCCATGGCCTTCTTCATGCGACGGTTGAGCCACCAGCCGAGCAGGAAGAAGATGAGCATGGGTGCGAACACGGTCACCATCAGGTAGGTCCACATACCGGAATCCTGCTTGGGGATGGTGACCTTGAGCTCGGCACCTGCCTCCTCGATGCGGTTCGTCAAATCGACGTCGGTAGGCATGGTGGTGGTGCGATAGGCCTTGTCCTTCTCGCCCTTGCGTGTGTACATGGCCTGCGCGTCATCGGTTGTATAGCTGATCTCCTTGACCTTTTTGTCCTTAAGGTCATCAAGCAGCTGGGAATATGTGACATCCTCGACCTGCATACCGCCGTTTTGGAAGCTCGGGAACAGCACATTGCTGAGAACGAGGTATACCGCGAAGGCGATGAGCACGTAGAGGATCATGTTGCGTCTACGCTTGTGATCGTCCATTTCCATGGAAAGACTCCGTCCGTACGTTCAGTATCTGGTTCAGGATACCCCGCGGGGCGCAATCTAAACGGATGAGCGAGGCGCTAGATGGAGAGCTCGAGCTTATCCCGACGGCGCTCGGCATGGTTGAGCCAATGACCGAAGTGATGATAGGCGACGAACAGGCAGGCCGTGAGAATCCATGTAACCGGATACACCATCAGCATGGTCTGAAGCATATGGTGCATCGGCACCACGACGAGCAGCCAGATGACACGAAACACCACGGTGCCCACAACCGTCAGCAACATGGGGCGCAGGCTCTCGCCGGAGCCGCGGATGGCGCCCGATGTGTTGTCGACAATCGAATAGAACAGATAGAACGGCGCGATGAAATGAATCATGGTCGAGGTATAGCCCACCACCGTGGAATCATCAATGAAGAATCGGGCCAGCGGATCGACGAACGTGATAAGGAACAGCGCCATCGAGCCAATGAGGGTCACCGTGATGACGAGCGAGGTATGGTAACCGCGGCGCATGCGTTCGTAATTCCGCGCGCCGAAGTTCTGCGCGGAGAACGTGGTCATGGCGACGCCAAGCGCCTCGGTGACCATCCACACGATGCCGTCCAGGCGGGCGGCAAGGCCCCAGCCGGTCACGGCGTCCGCACCGAAAGAATTCACCGTGGACTGCACGATGATGTTCGAGATCGAATAAAGTGAGGCTTGGATCCCCAACGGCAGGCCGGTGGCGACCATACTCCTGCAGATGATGGGGTCGATACGGAGTCGGGAGAGCTCGAGGCGCCACGGCCCATCGGCGCGCATGAGGCGCAAAAGCACCATAGAGGCGTTGATCGCAATAGTGAGAGCCGTCGCGATACCGCAGCCCAGAGCCTCCATCTTGAACCAGGCGACGAAAATCAGGTCGAAGACCACGTTGAAAATGCAGCCGCTCGCAATGATGAGCGCGGGCGCACGCGTATCGCCCACGGCGCGCAGAAGAGCGGTGCCCATGTTGAGGACGAGAGAGAACACCATGGCGCCGAAATAGCAGCGAGAATAAGCCACGGCCTCCCACATGAGCTCGCCCGGCGTCCCCATAAGCGTGAGGATGCTCGGCAAGAAGATGACTCCGAACACCGATATACAAGCGCCGATGATGAGCGCGAGCGTCATAGCGGTGTGGACGGAACGAGAGAGCCGGTCGTCGTCACGCTGGCCGAAAAACTGACCGGTAATCACAGCACAACCGGCACCAAGGCCGACGCAAAAACCAATTGCGAGCTCAGAAAGGGACAGCGTGGACTGAATGCCGCCAAGCGCGATCTTGCCACCGAACTGCCCGACGATATACGTGTTGATGAGGGCATAGGCCTGCTGGAAGAAGGAACTGAAGAAAATGGGCACACATAGGGCAAGAAGCTGACGCCAAATGACACCCTGTGTGACGTCGATCGAACCATTCCCGGCACGTTTTACCATATGCTCCCCCATCCCCGTTCAACTGCAGCCATACGAGCCTACGGCAACAACATGGGGACCGCAACCCTTCGCCAATTATCGGCAGGTCGCAGTCCCCAAACAACGCGGCGTTAAAGCACGAAAATGAAAGGTGCAGAGGTCGACTAGGCAAACATGCCCGGACGGTAGTGATAGCCGTTGTCGACATGGGGGCAGAGCTGCCAGAACGCCACGGCACTTGCCGCAGCCACATTGAGGGAGTCCACGCCATGTGCCATGGGGATGCGGATGGTCTTGTCGCACCCCGCTATAGTCCTGGCTTGCAGTCCCGTACCTTCGGTGCCCATGAAGATGGCATGGCGCTCGATATCCAGAAGCGACGGATCGTCGAGTGAGACGGAATCATCGGAAAGAGCCATGGCGGAGCACGTGAACCCCGCACCCTTGAGGACCTCGAAGCCGTCATACGGCCACGCGCGTGCCTCGCTGCCGATGCGCGTCCAAGGTACCTGGAACACCGTGCCCATGGACACACGCGCGGAGCGACGATACAGCGGATCGACGCACGTGGGGCTTACCAGGATGCCGTCGACATTGAGCGCGGCGGCGGAGCGAAAGATCGCACCGACATTCGAATGATCGACAATGCCCTCGAGCACGCACACGCGCACCGGGCGACCGTCGGCACGCTCGACGAGTCCGTCGAGAAAAGCACCCGGATCGGCAAGCGGCGGTCGGCGAAACGCCGCAAGGGCTCCACGCGTGACGGAGAAGCCCGTGAGCTGCTCCAGCAGGTCCATCGCCCCCACAAACACAGGGATCTCAAGCTCAGGATGCGCATCGGCGACCTTATCGAGCAACGGTGACAGCTGCTCGAGCCAACGCTCCCCCAACAGAAAGCTCACCGGCTCGAGCCCCGCCTCAACAGCACGCTCAATGACTTTGCCGCTCTCCGCGATGAAGATCCCCTTCTCGGGCTCCAACACAGAACGCAGCTGGCGTTCGGTGAGCTTGGTGTACGCCTCGAGACGCGGGTCGTCGAGTGTCTCGATACGGATGATCTGCACGTCTGCCATCAGCAGTCCCCACGGCGATACGTGACAAACTCAAACATGATCCCCTCATCACCCTGTCCGGGCTGGACCGTCTGGACATCAGATCGCCCCGCGACATACCAGGCAGGATCCTGCGAGAGATCGGGGAAATGCGTATCAACCTCATGCGTCACATGATCATGGGTGATCTCGGCCTCGGAACAATACGGCAGGAACTGCCCATACACCGCTCCCCCGCCGATAACCCAGGCTACGTCCTCATCCGCAACCGCGGCAAGCGCCTCGTCGACCGAATGAACGACCTCGACACCCTCACGGGAGAACGCCTCGTCGCGCGTCAACACGATATTGCGGCGGTCCTTGAGCGGACGGCCGCCCGGAAAGCTCTCGAGCGTCTTGCGGCCCATGATGACCGGATGCCCCTTCGTCTTATTGACGAAGTGCCTCATATCCGCACGATTGGACACGACCATGTCCCCATCGCGCCCAATCCCCCAGTCGTCGCACACCGCGACGATGGCCTTGAGTTCACACGTCATGATGCCCGCCTAGACCGCAATCGGAATGTTCTTGACCTGAGGACCATGGTTATAGTCCTCGACGATCAAATCTTCCGTCGTGAAATCATAGAAATTCGTGACCTCGGGGTTAAGCGAGACCTTGGGCGCCGGATACTGCGGACGCTCGATGAGCTGGCGCACGATGTCGACATGGCGGTCGTAGATGTGCGCATCGACGATCACGTGCAGAAGCTCGCCTGCAATCATGTCGCAGTGACGCGCGACCATCATGAGCAGGATGGCGTACTGGCAAACGTTCCAGTTGTTCGCGGCGAGAATGTCCTGGCTGCGCTGCATGAGAACCATATTGAGCACAGGCTTGTCGCAACCGGGCTCGGAGGTCACGTTGTACGTGACGCTGTAGGCACACGGATACAGATGCATCTCCGAAAGATCGGAGAAGGTATACATATTCGTCATGATGCGGCGCGAGTACGGCGTGTGGGTGAGATCGTACAGGACACGGTCCATCTGGTCGAAGTCGCCCTCCTTGTAGTGCGACTTCTGCGCGATCTGATACCCGTACGCCTTGCCAATCGAACCGGTTTCATCGGCCCACTGATCCCAGATATGGGAATTGAGGTTGTTGATGTTGTTGGACTTCTTCTGGTAGATCCACAAGATCTCATCCATCGCGGACTTGAGAGCGGTGCGGCGCAGCGTCAGCGCAGGGAACTCCTCGCGCAGGTCGTAGCGGTTGGTGACACCGAAGTTCTTGATGGTGTAGGCAGGGGTGCCGTCCTCCCAAACCGGGCGGACCTTCTCCCCCTCCGTGGTCGTACCGTGATCGAGAATGTCTCGGCACATGGACACGAATAGCTTGTCTGCCTTGCTCACAAGATCCTACTTCCGCTTGAACTGGTCGTTCATCTGCATGAGCTTGTCCATATCGGACATGCCTCCGCCCATGCCGCCCATCTGATTCATGAGCTGGTTCATATTCACGCCACCCATACCGGGGATACCGGGCATGCGCATCTTCTTGCCCTTCTTCCCCTTCTTGCCTTTTTTGCCGGACATCTGCTGCTGGGTCATGGCGCGCATCTTGCCCATCATCTTGTTCATCTCGCCCCACTGCTTCATCAGGGCGTTCACGTCGGTCGGCGTGAGACCGCAGCCGCGAGCGATACGGGCGCGGCGCTGACCGTTGATGATGGAGGGGCGGCGGCGCTCCTCGGCCGTCATGGACAGGATAATGGCCTCGTTGCGATCGAAGATCTTCTCATCGAGGTTGCCGCCCATCTGGTTGAGAGCGCGCTGGCCACCAGGGAGCATGCCGAGGATGCCCTTCATGCCGCCCATCTTCTTGACGGCCTTCATCTGCTCGAGCATGTCGTCCATCGTGAAGCCATCGCGCAGCATGCGCTCGGCAGAGGCGAGCTGCTCGGCGGTCGCGGCCTCCTGAGCCTTCTCGATGATGCCGATGACATCGCCCATACCGAGGATGCGTTTGGCCATGCGCTCGGGATTGAAGACCTCAAGGGAATCGGGCTTCTCACCCATGGAGACGAACTTGATGGGCTTACCCGTGACCTCGCGGACGGACAGCGCGCCGCCACCGCGGGCGTCGCCGTCGAGCTTAGAGATGATCACACCGTCGAAGTCGGTGCGCTCGGCGAAGGTGGACACCACGTTGACGATATCCTGACCGGTCATCGCGTCGACGACCATGAGGACCTGATCGGGCTTGACCGCCTTCTTGATGTCGACGGCCTCCTGCATCATCTGCTCATCGATCTGCAAACGACCGGCGGTGTCGACGATGACCACGTCGCGCATGTTGTCGACTGCCTCGCGGATGGATGCGCGGGCGATATCGACCGGATGCGCGCCATCGCCGCGGAACACCGGCACGCCGATCTCGCCGCCGAGGGTGGCGAGCTGATCGGCAGCGGCGGGACGATAGACGTCGCACGCGGCGAGAAGCGGGCTTTTGCCCTGTTTCTTGAGCATATAGGCGAGCTTGACGGCTGCGGTGGTCTTACCGGAGCCCTGCAGGCCCACGAGCATGATCACATTGGGAATGCGGCTTGAGAGGACAAGCTTGCTCTCGGTTCCGCCGAGCAGCTCGGTGAGCTCGTCGAGGACGATCTTGACGACGTTCTGCGCCGGAGTGAGGGACTCCATGACCTCGGAGGCGAGGCAGCGCTCCTTGGTGCGCGTGACGAAGTCCTTCACGACACGATAGTTGACGTCCGCCTCGAGCAGGGCCATGCGAATCTCGCGCATAGCGGCGTTGATGTCCGCCTCGGTGAGCTTGCCTTTGCCGCGCAGGCGGTCGAAGGTATCGTTCAGGCGATCGGAAAGCGAGCCGAAAGCTGCCATGGATTCTCCCAACAATCAAATGCGTCTCAAATCGGGGCAGGCGCGAAACTGAGATCGGAACAGGACTGATGAAACCTCGACGTGAAACCTGCCTTCGGGCCGAGGTGTATGACGATGCGAGCTAATTCAGACCGACGAGCGCGCGACAGAAGGACGAGGCATCGAAACGCTGCAGGTCCTCGACCTGCTCACCGACACCGATACGGTAAATCGGCAATTTGAGCTGCTCGGCCACCGCCAACGCGATACCGCCCTTGGCCGTGCCGTCGAGCTTGGTCATGATGATACCGTCCAAACCGAGGGCCTCGTTGAACTCCTGGGCCTGGGCCAGGCCGTTTTGACCGGTGGCGGAATCGATGACGAGCACGACGTGCACGGGCATGGGGCCCGCGTCGCACGACTCGGCGCGCTTGCGGGTGACCTTCACGACCTTGGCGAGCTCGCGCATGAGCTCGGGGCTCGAATGCAAACGACCCGCCGTGTCAATGAGAACGAGGTCGCTACCCAGCTTATCGGCCTGGTCGAGCACGTCGTAGCAAACGCTCGCGGGATCGGACCCGCGATCGCGCTTGATGACGGGCACACCTGCGCGCTCACCCCACACATCGAGTTGCTCGATGGCCGCGGCGCGGAACGTGTCGGCACTGCCGATCACGACGTTCTTGCCGGCGCCCGCCTCAGCGCTCGCGATCTTGCCGACCGTGGTGGTCTTGCCGGCGCCGTTGATACCCACGAACAGCACGCAGCTCGGCGTATCGTCGAAGATGTCGGACTCGGGCTCGACGAAGAACTCGCACAGGCGCTCGGCAAGGGCGCCACGCAGCTGATCGGCGGTCTTGAGGTTCTTACGGGCCGCGGTCTCACGCAGGTCGTCGGTGACGCGCATGGCGATCTCGCCACCCATGTCTCCCATGACAAGAGTGTCCTCCAGGTCCTCCCAGAAGCTCTCATCCACCTCACCACCGAAGTAGAAGACCTCGTTCAGGGCCTCGCGGCTGCGCTCCAGTCCGCGCTTGAGGGAATCGAACAGACCCATTAGGCATTCACGACCTTTCCGGTTTCACGATCGAGTTTCTGGCTGACCACGCGGCTGACTCCGTCGGCCTGCATAGATACGCCGTACAAAACGTCCGCATCCTCCATGGTGCGGCGCTGATGGGAGATAACGAGAAGCTGCGTCGACTGACGCAGGTAATCGATGGCGCCGATGAGCTTGGACAGGTTCGAATCGTCCAACGCGGCCTCGACCTCGTCGAGCACGTAGAAGGGCACCGTGCGCGTGCGATACACCGCGAACAGCAACGCGAGCGCCGTGAGGCTCTTCTCGCCGCCGCTCATGAGCATCATCTTGGTGATGCGCTTGCCACGCGGCTGGGCCACGACCTCGATGCCGGTGTCCGCCGGATGCTCGGGGTCGGTCATCTCGAGATGGGCCTGACCGCCCGGGAACAGCATCTGGAACACCTCACGGAAGTTCTCGTCGACCTTCTCAAAGGTGGTGAGGAAGCTTGCGCGCATCTTGCGGTCGATGGCGGCAGTGATCTTGGTGAGCGCCTTACGCGCGTTCTCGAGGTCGGCCAGCTGCCCTGCGATATAGTCCGCGCGGTTCTTGAGCGTCTCGTACTCCTCCATGGCAACCTGGTTCACGGGGCCCAGGTTGTTGATCTGGCGGACGAGGCTGTTGAGCTCACGCTCTGCGGCGGCGCGGTCGGTCGGCGCGGGGAGCCTGAGGGCATCCTCGAGAACGGTCGAACCGTCGGCGGTGATCGCCTTGACGGCGGCATCCACCTGAACCTCAAGCTTGCCGCGGGTGATCTTGTGCTCATTGACCGACGAAGAGGCCATATCCACTTCGACTTTAGCACGCGCGACCTCGGCCTTTGCATCCTCGATCGTGCGCTTGAGCGAAGCCGAATCGGCCTCCTCGAGCGAAGCGCGGTCCCTCAAGCGAGCGGCCCAATCAAGCGCGCGCTCGGACAGAGCCTGATAGCGATCATGCAGCGGGTCCACGCGCAGACGAAGAACCTCGAGGGAGCGGGCGGACTGCTCGGTGCCGCGAATACGGCGATCGATGCCGTCAAGGCGCTTCTCGAGCTCGGGAACGCGGGCGGAAAGACTGCGCACGCGCTCGTTCGCGCGAGCGAGCCGAACCTTGGCGTCGGCGAGCTTTGAACCCGCCTCGGAATCATCGCGGCGGACACGCTCGAGGTCGTCCTGGGCGTCGGCCTGGCGACGGGTCGCCTCATCGACGACACCGCGGGCCTCATCGCGCTGGATCTCAAGTTCGTCCACACGCGGCTGGGCGGCCCGAACTGCCGTAGCGGCGTCCTCGCGGCGCCGAGCCAAATTGGCGCGCTCCGCGAGCTTCGTGGAGAGAGAGTGCTCCATACGGCCGATTTCGGAAAGCAGGGACGTGCGCTCGCCCTCAAGGCGCGAGATCTCCCCCGCAATCTCACCATCACGGCTTCGCGCATCCTCGATGGCGTCGTTTGCCTCGGCCACACGGCGCTCGGCGGCGTCGAACACGGCACACAAATCGGGCTCGAGCCCTTCGAGTTCGCGAATGCGGCGCTTACGCTCGAGAGCGCCGGAAGCCGCGCCGGAAGAACGGCCGACGCGCACAACGCCGCCATCGCGGACGCGAGCACCGTCGGACGTGACATACAAAACACCCGGGCAAACCGGCGCCTGGAGAGCTTCTTCGAGGGAATCCACCAGGTAGATGCCGCCAAGCAAGGCGCAGACAACGGAAGCGTACCCGTCACGCACCTGCAAGAGCTCAACCAAGCGACGGCCCGCGGCCTCAGGCAGGCCGGCGGCGGGGGCGATGTCGCGAGAGACCATCAACGTTTCCCCGGAGGCGTCGTCCATGGAAAGCGCGAACTGCGCGGCGGACGCGAGCGCGGCGGAGTCCATGCACACCAGGGCATCGATGTCCTCGGCCAAGAGCTGCTCGACAAGGTCCTCGAGCTCGAGCGGAGCCTCGATGAGGTCGCCCAATCGGGCAGCGATTGCCTGTGGCCGATTGCTCACCACACGCGCGGCGAGCGGCGAAGAATCGGCGAGGCTTGCGTCGAGTTTGCGCAGGCCGGAAAGCTCGGAGCGGACGTCCGCCAGTTTGGTGCGGGCATTTCCCTCCTGTTCGCGGAGTTGGGCGAGTGCCGAGATCGCGACATCGAGCGCGTCTTTGGCTTCCTGGCGGTCCTTGCGGGCATCTTCCAACTCCGCCTCGAGCTCGACGGAGCGATCGCGGCGATGCTCGAGAGAGGCTCGTAGCTCATCGACCTCGTCGTCAACTTGTTCGAGACGCTTGGCATACATGCCGTCCTCGATCTCGGCGTTGGAAAGGGTCTCCCGGACCTTCACGAGTTCGAGCGCGGCTTTGTCGGCATTGCGCTGGGCGTCGCGCACGGAACGCGTGAGCGTGGAGATGAGCTCATCGAGCTCGACGCGTCGAGCATGCAACTCGTCGGCGGCGGGCTCGAGGGAGGAGACGTCGACCCCGGCGACCTCTGCCGCGGCACGCTCCTCATCGAGCTGGCGATTGATATCGAACAGTTCCTCAAGCGTGCGCTTGCGCTGATGCTCCGAGGCCGAGAGGGTGCCGCGCATCTCAGAAAGGCGCGCGACCATGTTGCGGCCCTTCTCCTCGAGCAGGCGCATATCGGAGCCGATGCGCCCAACGACGTCTTGCATATGGCGGCGCTGCTCACCCAGATCGCCTACGAACAGACCCTTCTCCTCAAGCATGACCTGGAGCTTCTCAAGCTCTCGCTCCTTTTCGGAGAGGCGGTAGCGCGCAAGCTCGAGCGCCGCCGCGCTCTCACGCGAGGCGGATTCGAGGTCAACCCACTGGGCTTGCAACTGACGGAGCTCATCGACGGCGAGGATCTGGGTCAGCTCGTTGGCGCGCGCGGACAGGTCCTTGTACTTGCGGGCACGATCGACCTGGCGCTCGAGGGGCTTGAGCTGACGCGAAATCTCACGATTGATGTCACGGGCACGGGTAAGGTGCTCGTCCATGCTCTTGATTTTGCGCAGCGCACGCTCCTTGCGGCGCTTATGCTTGGAGATGCCAGCGGCCTCCTCGATGAGGCTGCGACGTTCCTCGGGGCGACTCTGAAGGATCGCATCGAGCTTGCCCTGGGAGATGATGGAGTGCGTGTCCTTGCCCAAGCCCGAATCATGCAGGATGTCTTGAATGTCCATCAGGCGGCAGGGGCTCGAGTTGATGAGGTATTCGCTTTCGCCCGAACGGTACATGCGACGCGTGATCGCGACCTCGTCGAAATCGACGGGCAACATGTGATCGGAATTGTCGAGCACGAGCGTGACCTCCGCGACGCCAACCGGCTTGCGCGCGGAAGAACCGGAGAAGATGACGTCCTCCATGGCCTGACCACGCAGCTGCTTGGCGCTCTGCTCGCCCAAGACCCACAGGATGGCATCGGAAACATTGGATTTACCCGATCCGTTAGGGCCGACGATGACCGTCAGACCCGGCTCGAACGTCATGTGAGCGCGGTCCGCGAAGGATTTGAACCCCTTGAGGGTCAGCGACTTCAGATACACGCGACCCCCTGCTACCCGAGTTTCTTTTTCAAGATGACACCGTTGGTGGTGTAGCCCATGCGCTCGAGGGCATCAAGAGCGGCGGCCGCCTCGGCCTCCTTTTTGGAGGAACCGGTGCCGCGCCCGCGACGGATGCCGTCCACGAGCGCGACGGCGGTGAAGGTCGGCTGATGTGCCGGTCCATCCTCGCCGATCACCTTGTAGGCAGGAGGGTCCATGCGGTCGGACTGAACGCACTCCTGCAGATAGCTCTTGGGATTGGACGGGTGCTCGGCGCGCTCATCGGCCAGATGGGGCTTGAGCGTGCGCGTGATGAAGGCCTCGGCGACATCCCAACCGCCGTCCAGATACAGGGCGCCGATCAAGGCCTCGTAGACGTTCTCGAGAGCGGAGTGCATGCCGCGAGCACCAGTCCCCTGCTCGGAGGCGCCCAGGATGATGATCTTGTCGATCCCCAGCTCGAGTCCGACTTCGGAAAGCGTGGCGCCCGAGACGAGCGATACCTTGAGACGGGTGAGCTTGCCCTCGTCGAACGCCCCGTAGGTCTTGAAGAGCGAGAGCGCGACGATCGAACCGAGAATCGAGTCGCCCAAGAACTCAAGGCGCTCGTAAGAGGCCGAGACGGGCTCCCCCTCAACAGCCGAGGGGTGCGTGATGGCGCTGCGAAGCAGTTGTACGTCAGTGAACTCGTGACCGCAGATCTCCTGCGCGAGCGCGAGCTTATCCGCGATGGACAAAACCTACTCCCCCAGGGTCTGAGCGATGGCGTCGATGGCCTCGGCCACGGAGTTGATGGACATCAGCTTGTCGTCGTCGATCTCGATGTCGAACTCATCCTCCATAGCGGTGACGAGCTGCAGGCGATCGAGGGAATTCGCATCGAGGTCATCGAAGGTGGTCGCCTCGGACAGCTCGTCCGCCTCAACGCCGAGGACATCGGACGCGATATCGCACACCTTGGCGAAAATATCATTACGATCGAGTGCCATGAATAGCTCCCTTCCGATTGGCCGGCGAGAATGCCGACCTTGCACATATGGTGCTCATTCTACCCCAAGCAACGCCCTCGACCCGCGTACACGGAAAGCGTCGCAAGGTTCGCATTTCAACGGAGCATGCGCTCCACAGGCGCAGGGTATGAAAAACCCCGGCCCTCAACAAGCGAAGAGCCGGGGAAGGTACGTTGGGTGTAAGGACGCTACGCCTCGAGCCCCATGGACTCCCGGACGCGTTCGACGAGCCCGCCGCGCACCGCCTCCGCGCAGGCGAGCGTGCCGTTCTTTACCGCCTCGGCACTCGTTGCGCCATGGCCGATCATGACCACGCCGCGCAAACCGAGCAGGATCGCCCCGCCCTTGGCATCGCCGGAGAGCTTGTGCTTGAGAGCGCGCAGCATGCCCCTCATGAGCAGGGCCACGACCTTGCCCTTGAGATTCGCGGTCATGCCGGCCTTGAGCTCGTCCATCATGAACTTGGCCGCACCCTCAATGGACTTGAGGGCGATATTGCCGTCGAAACCATTGCATACAACAACATCGACCGACCCGCTGGTGATATCCCCGCCCTCGCAGTTACCGGCAAAACCGGGAACGTGCTCCGCCATGAGCGGATAACAGGACTGCGTGAAGGCGCTGCCCTTGTGCTCCTCCGTACCGTTGGACAGCAAACCGACGCTCGGCTCATCGACGCCGAGGACACAGCTCGCATAGGCAGCGCCCATCTGGGCGAACCGAACCATATCCCACGGCTCCACATCCGGGTTGGCGCCCATGTCGCACATGACGGTCAAGCCGCCGCGACGGTTTGGCAGGGCGTTTGTGAGGCAGGGGCGAATAGCGGTCTTCTTGCCGTCGCGCTCGGCCTTGAACGGAGTGACGTAGGCGGTGCCCGCCGCGGTGACGGCGCCGGTGGACCCGGCGGAGAAGAAGCCGTCGGCCGCACCCTTCTTGACCGCACGGCACCCCAGCACGATAGAAGACTTGCGCTTGGTCATCACCGCGTTGATCGGATCGTCCTCCATGGTGATCACATCGGGCGCGACGAGGGACTCGGCGCGTTCATGGGATTCGCAGAACGGAACTACGACGTCCTCGGGACCCGCGACGAGCACCGTCAAGGACCGATCAGCCTCAAGGGCCGCCTCGATACCCGCGAGAACCACCTCTGCCGGCTCATCTCCGCCCATGGCGTCGACGCAGATGCGAACATCGCTCATACGTAGCCTCTCTAAACAGAAATGGCCGACTCAACGAGCCGGCCATTATGAAACTCAACGTAACCGCCAGTCGAGTTTACTCGACGACGATGACCTCGCGGTCCTTGTAGAAACCGCAGTTGCCGCACACGTGGTGCGGGAGCTTCACGGCACCGCAACGAGGGCAGGTGGACTGGGAAGCAGCGTTGATCTTCATGTTCGTCGAACGACGAGAGTGCGTCTTAGCGCGACCCTTTTTTTGCTTAGGTACTGGCATGTTGACCTTCCTTACAACTCATAACTGGCGGCGATTACGCGCAAGCATTGATAGTAGCAGAAATCACCGTTACACACAAAATATTAAAAACAATCCCTAGAAATTACGGTTACTCATCGCTCGAGTCGTCGAACTTCAGGGCCTTGAGGGCCGCGAAGGGATTCTCTTCGGAATCGACCCAGGCCTGCTCGGACTGCTTCGCGCACCCGCACTCGCCGTCATTGAGGTTCGCACCGCACGTCGGGCACAGACCCTCGCAATCGGGGCGACACAGAACGACGAACGTCGTGTCCATCACAACGGCATCCGAGATAGCCTCGCCGAGATCGATCACGCGGTCGGGGCTCACGAGCTCGAACCCGTCCTCGTACTCCTCCGGATCCTCGGGCTCCTCGAAGAGGTAGTACTCCTCGATCTCACCGGAGACTTCGAACGCGGCGGTCTCGAGGCAGCGGTCGCACTCCCCCGTCACATTCGCACGCACGATACCGGTGACGAGGATGCCATCGCCGGCATTGGTCAAAACGACATCATAGTTCGCGCCGTGGGGCAGAGCGAGCTCCTTATCGCCCACCATATACGCATCGACATCGATGTGACCGGAGACCGGCAACGACTCACCGGGGTTTTCGAGCTTGTCAGACAGGTCGACCGTCACGGAACCCAGGCAACTCATGGCTACCAGCCCTGACCCTGGTTCTGGGAGGCGCTGTCGTTGAGCTGCTGACGGCAACGGGAAACGGTGCCCGTCAAGCTCTTGAGGTTCTCCTCCAGATGCGTGAAGACTTGCTCCGCATAGTCCTCGGCAGCGTAGCGGGTCTCGCGCTCATACTGGTTGGCACGATCGCGGATATCGTCGGCCTGCTGCTGGGCGAGACGCACGATCTCCTGCTCAGAGGCGATGGTGAGCGCCTGCTGCTGGGCATCGGCGATGATGGAGTCCGCCTGGGCGGCGGCGCTTGCGAGCAGTTCCTCGCGCTCTTTGATGATGCGGCGGGACTTCTGCCACTCCTCCGGATAGCTCATGCGAATCTCATCGAGGATGTTGAAGAACACGTCTGTCTCGATGATCTTCTGCTGCGCGCCCTTGCCGAACGGTGGGCGTGCCTCCTCGATAATGCCCTCGAGCTCATCGACCAAGCTCTCGATGCGCTCACCCGGGAGGTTATCGACCGGCATGAGGGTCTCCTTTCTGCTGATTACTCTAACGATTCATGGTACCACATCTGTCTATATTTCAGATTGCGGCTGGTAGACCACAAAATCGCTCTTTGAGGGCCGCTGCCACGCAGGCTGGGACGAACGTGTCCACCTCTCCCCCGAACGAGGCGATCTGACGGACCACCGAGCTGGACAGATACCCGTACTCAGGCGAACTCATGACGAAAATCGATTCGAGGCCGGCATCCAGTCGATAGTTGAGATCGGCCTGCTGCAGCTCGTACTCGAAGTCGGTCATAGCGCGCAGGCCCTTGACCACCGCGTCGGCTTGCACCTCCCGTGCAAAATCGACCAACAGCCCCGTAAACGGCATCACGTCGACGCCGTCCATGCCGTCCAGGGCGCGGCGCGCGAGCTCGACGCGCTCATCGAGGGTGAACGTTGTGCCCACGCCGTTCTTCCCCAGGCTCTCGGCCACGGCGACCGTCACCCGCGGGCAGATGCGCAGGGCCCTGCGAACCACGTCCATATGGCCGAAGGTGATCGGGTCGAAGGTGCCGGGCACCAGCACGTGCGAAATCTTCTTGGTCATACCTTTTCCTATTCCATACGCAGCAGGTCGATGCATGTCTGGCCGTAGCGCTTCTCCTTGACCGTCTCGAACCCGTCAATCGACAAGGCGGGGGTCGAGGAAATGCGCTCGAACATCACGACTGCCCCATCGGCGAGAAGGCCATGTTCGCGCAAGGCCCCGATGAGATCGATGGCCGGCTGCGAACCGAGTGCATATGGCGGGTCGATGAGAACCGCATCGAACGGCCCGCCTGGGACGCGTCCGCGGCGGGCAGATGCAATCACGTCGCCGCAAAGTACCTGAAAGCGGGCGGGAGCACATGAGAGCTTGGCGAGGTTGCGCTTCACGAGAGCAGCAGCCGACCGATCGACATCGAAAAAGACGGTATGCTCCGCACCGCGAGAAAGCACCTCGAGGCCGAGCGCACCCGAACCGGCAAACGCATCGAGCACGCGGGAGCCCTCGATACCTTCGGACAGCGCACTCTCGAGCATCGAGGCGATGGCGGCGGTCTGGGCGAAATTGCCGCCCCCGCCGGCAGAGCAGGTGACGCTGATGAAGTCTGGCCCGTAGGCGCTCAGCTTCTTTGCCGCGTCGCGGGCCTTGTCGAGGGTGAGCTCCCCCTTGGGCGGGAACATCTCGAACGAAACGGGGATCTTGCCTGCTGCGTGGGCTTTGGTAAAGATGTCGTCAACGTGCATGGTTCGCCTTTCGGTCGAGGTGCTCGAATCGTTGCCCTGTCCAGTGTCATGCGCCGTGCGGTGCCGCGAGGTCAGCGGGTCCCGGCGGGCTCCGGCGCGCGGTGCTGCCGCCGAGGTGGCGCTACCAAGCTGGCGCGCTGCGCAGTGCCGCCGAAGCAACGCCAGAGCAACGCACCCGGCATGCCGCCCAGGCAGCGCCCGGCATGCCGCCGAGACGACGGGTACTGTTAGCATTATGGAAGCTGAGCGCACTGCTGTGAGGCTGATTTTAGAAATTATTTTTATCACGCCCCGGTAGCGTGCCGTAACGAGCCTCCGCGGCGCTCATGCTGTTACACTAGCTTCTCGGAATGGTATCGCGCCCGCAACGCGTCCGAAATGCCGCGGAAACATGGCGCGACTACCCTGCTTTGTGTTCAGCAGGCAGTTGTTGCCGCGGTATGTGCGCGCGGCGCGTGAACGAAGGGAGCCTCGATGGCAGACCTAACCGATCGCTTCGGGACCATGGTGTTCTCGGAAAGCGTCATGCAGGATTACCTCCCCAAAGACGTGTACAAGACCCTCCTTGCAACCATCGAGGAAGGCGAGCCGCTCAACCTGGACGTTGCGAATGCCGTCGCGCACGCCATGAAGACGTGGGCGCTCGAGCACGGCGCGACGCATTACGCGCACTGGTTCCAGCCGCTTTCCGGCATCACGAGCGAGAAGCACGATAGCTTCCTCGAGCCGGTGGGCAACGGCACGGCCATCACCAAATTTACGGGCAAGGCGCTCATCCAGGGCGAGCCCGA
>OHUV01000808.1_pt1 | contig 18097 bp, 14 predicted proteins | sample 1579281 | NCBI WGS metagenome assembly OHUV01 (sample SAMEA3882515, study PRJEB24775) | human gut metagenome | biome: human-associated habitat; feature: intestine environment; material: feces | place: Netherlands | collected 2009/2010
CGCCCCAGATGCCAAGACCGGCTCCGAGGGCAATGACGAGGGTCTGCAAAACATCGACTGCGCTATTGAAGAAATCCATATTTTATGTGCCGGAATCGTTTCTTTTTGGTTTTTGTGGTGGAAACCGCAAAGCCGGAATGAGCTGGCCGCTGTGTGCGGCTGTCGATTCCGGCTTCTCCTTTCAAATTTTCGGTTGTGCTTTCCTCCGACTTTGCGTTTCGCGTGTGTCTCTTGCATTGTCGGCGTCCTCCTTTACGGAATGGGTGTCTGATGTATATATAAAAATCCGCCCATTCAGGCGGATTCTGAACCTGCGGCCGCGCCCGCGTCAAAGACCTCAAATTCCTCCTCCGGCTTCAGCTTGAGCTTTGTGGAGAGGAATTTCTCGATGTCAAAGGCGTTCTTGGGATTCGCGTCCGAAAGATACTTGTAGTTGGGGTGTTTTGTGATGTCGTATTTGTCGGATAGGAACGGCCTTACGCCGCGCAGCTGCAAGATACACTTGCCGCCATTAAGAACGGCAAGCTCATCCTGGCTCATCAGCTCTTTCCCCAATTTTTGATAGTTGAGAGAGTGGGAAGTTTCCCGGCCACGGCTCTCTCCGGTGTTGTAGGTGTCGATGGTTTCCTTGCCCAGCACGGCAGCCAGCTCTTTGATGGTAGTCGGCTCTTTACCGCCCAGGAAGATGGAAGTATCCATGTTTCCGATAATGGTATCTGCGTTATCCTTATAGATCGCCTTGAGCTGACTCTGCGCCTGCAACACCAGACAGGCAGAAATCTCACGGCTTCGGATAGTGGCCACCAACTTTTCCAGCTTCGGAATCTGCCCGATATTGGCACACTCGTCAATGAGACAGCGCACATGGACTGGGAGCCTGCCGCCATACACATCGTCGGCTTTTTCGCAGAGCAGATTGAAAAGCTGGGTATAACACATGGAGATCAGGAAGTTAAAGCTGTCATCTGTATCACTCATAATGAGAAACAGGGCAGTTTTCCTGTCTCCCAAAGTATCCAGCTCCAGCTCGTCATAAGCTGTGACCTCACGCAACTCTGCAATGTCGAACACGGCAAGGCGAGCGCCGCAGGAAATCAAAATCGACTTGGCTGTTTTTCCGGCGGCCAGCTTATATTTCTTATACTGGCGCACCGCAAAGTGGTTTGGCTTCTCGGCTTCCAGTGCATCAAACATCAGGTCTACGGGGTTTTTGAACTCCTCGTCATCCTCACGGACTTCCATGGCGTTGATGAACTCAATGAGGGTGGAGAAGTTTTGTTCCTCCACCGGAGCCTCATAATGGATATAGCCAATAAGCGCGCAGTACAACAAGGTTTCTGCTTTTACCCAGAAATCGTCTCCGGCCTTGCCTTCGCCTTTGGTATTGGCGATCAGCGTTGTTACCAACTTCAAGATGTCCTTTTCGCTATGGATATAGGCGAAAGGGTTATAGTGCATGGACTTCTTGAAGTTGATGGTATTTAGGACCTTGATTCGGTACGGCTCATAAATGACCTTGCCGTGCTTATCCTTCATGGGCTTTCCGTCCTTCCCCAGCTTGGGTGCGCCCCTTTGGAGCATTTTTCCGCACTCCACCAAAATGGTTCCCTTCGGGTCTGTGACCACATAAGAACTGTGCATCTGCATCAGATTCGGTTTGAGCCAGAAGCGGGTCTTACCGGAACCGGAGCCGCCAATCACCAGCACATTTTTGTTTCTGGCGGTCTTTGGGTCCTTGGGGCGGCTGTTCATTGTCAGGCTCTCCGTTTTCGTCAGAATCACATTGTTCTGGAATACCGGGTCGATGTAGGGTGCAATGTCCTCATGGGTTCCCCAACGGGCGGAACCGTATTCCATGCCGTGCCTGTACTTCTTGGCGTTCTTGCTTTTCAGGTACACAGCCAGCCGCAGGCCGCCGCCGCAGCACAGGCCCACCAGCAGGTCCAGCGGGTGCAGGCTGGGCCACCAGCTGGCCAGCGCCACCGGCAGCGTGGAGAAGAACGAGAGCATTTTTGCCGAAGCGTCCGCACCCACGGCCATCCGCCACGCTTCACCGAAGTTGGTGGAGAAAAGCCCCATCAGGATATACGGCAGATTCAGCAAAATGAGCTTTTTGATGTTCAGCTGCTTTTTCATCGTTCCAGCTCCTTCCGCTTGTTCCGGTCCACGACGGCGTGTTTCACCAGCTCTTTGAACTGGCTCAACTTTGCCAACACAGACGGACGCTCGGATTTCTCCGCCTTCCTGACCTTTTTCCCGGTGTACTCGGTAAAAGCAGCGGTCAGGGCATCCGCGTCCCGACCCTTGAAAAAGATCAGGTACTTGGGTGGGGAGCTGCTGCGATCTTTCTTCACCGCATAGTCCACACCATATTTCCGGGCGATCTTCTCAAATTCCTTGATGGAGGGGTCTGTGATCTCGATATTGGAGATCCCCTGATTCTGACCAATGAGCTGCTTGACGGTCTGTTTGCCGTGGGGTGTCACAGGGGCGTCACGGCTTCTCTGCTTTTGCAGCTTCTTTTCCTTGCAGTGGGCCATGTACTTGCTGATGGCGGCTTTGAGCAGCCTGCCGGTGAACTTTGTTCCGCTGACAACCAGCGTTAAAGTTCTGTTTTCCACTTCTTCCTGCATTTTCATCGCCTCCTTTCCACAAAATGTGCAGGGGTGGTGCATTTATTTCTAAGGCGGGACCACCAGCCGCCGGAGAAGGTATTTCTTCATCGAACCGCCCTCAACGAATTTGCTCAGAACGGTCATAGAGCAAATCTCCATTTCTGACCTTTGCATGACTGAGAATCTTGATCTGTCCCTTTGCCTGACTGTCCAGAGCTTTTTCATAGCCCTTATCTGACAAAAACAGGCGGGTTCGTTCACCTTTCCAGCCCACCGGGGAGTCATGCGTCAGCACATCAAAAATAATCATGTGCCGGGTGTTCTCAGCAAATCGCTGGAGATCCATGTAGTCATGGCCGTGATATGGGAGTATTGCCCCTTCAGCGTGTCCAGATATTGTCGCAGAATGGTTTCTCGGCTCATAGCGTTTACCAGAGATACCTCCATACCAGATAGCTGGATGTCCGCAGGCATCAGGTCTACGCCCTCAGGGTGGTGCAGGATACCCTCGCCGGGACGAATTGGTTCATCCATCAAAATACGGCCCATAGCGTCTGACAGTGTAAAGGGCAGCTTATCAGGCTGAGGATTGCCCAAGCTGATGGTCAGGCTTCCCTGTGGGTCTCCGTCAATCAGAAGGACTTTCTTCCCGGACTGCGCCAGACCAATTCCAAGATTGGCACAAGTGGTTGTTTTGCCGACACCACCTTTTTGGTTGGCTATGGCAATAATCTGTGTATTCATAATTTCACCTCATTTCTTTCTAAGTTTAGATATGAAAAAAAGTGCCTGCTCTACCTTTCCTGAAAAAGATAAAACAGGCACTTTTACTGGCTCCATACCTCTTGTAATGAACCTCTATGTATGGTAAACTATGTCCACGATACCATGAATATAATTAAGTCTCGACGGGAATTGAACTTTTGGCTAACGCCAAATTTCGCGCCTTTGCAAACAGAGTGCAAACAATAGGGGGCTAAAATCCTTTGTTTTTGCTTGATTTTGCTTGTACAAGGTTTATAGAGAACATGGAGAAAAGCCTTGATATAACTGCATTTTCTTTATCCCTGTTGATAGGGAATATATGCACTGGGTCCATCTCCTAAGCGGAATGTAGTGAGTTCGAGTCTCGCCGGGGGTGCCAGAGCAGCGCCGGAAGCCCATTCAGGTAGGGGCTTCCGGCGCTGTTTATTTTGGCCCGCTGCAAGCAGAAAGCGGCGCCGCTGCTGGGCAGCGGTGCCGCTTTTATTCGCATGTCGTCCTTACGTCTCGAAGCCCAGCATGATCCCGCCGCGCTCGGCGTAGTAGCTGCACAGACCGCGCAGCCCGTGGCTCTTTACGTCCGCGCCGGGGTACTTCTGCTGGATCTCCGTGCAAAGCTCCAGCGCCAACGCCGGATTCTGACAATGCCCGATCCGGACACTGCCGCCCTTGTAGCCCAGCTCCTCCATGGCGTGCAGCATGAACTCCCGCGTTTTCCGCAGGCCCCTGCACTTCTCCAGCATCTCAAGGGTACCCTCCGCGCTGGCCTGTCCCACGGCGCGGATGCCGAGGACACCGGCCATTGTCGCCGCCAGCTTGCTGATGCGGCCGTTCTGCGCCAGATTGTGCATGGATTCCAGCGCGAAAAGCAGGTGGGTGCGGTCATGATACACCTTTACCGCCCGGCACACCGCGCCAAAGTCCGCGCCGGCGCGCACCTCGGACAGCGCCTTTTCGATGAGCAGGCCGATCTCCGGCCCGGCGGACAGCGAATCCACCACATAGATACGGCGGGAGGGATCCCGCTCCTGACAGGCATCCCGTGCGATGCAGGCCGCGTTGTAGCTGCCGGAGAGGCTGCTGGTGATGGTAAACGCCAGCACATCGCCGCTGTCGCCGAAGGCCTCCTCCCAATCCGTGATATTGGGACACGCACTGTAAGAACGGCCCTTCGTACTGCGAAGCACCGTGACCATCTCATTTACATCGAGGGCGGCATCGTCGCGGAACTCCTCCGTGTCGGTGCGAATGGTAAGGGGAACGCTGACGAACTCTACGCCGTCCAGCGCAAGAATATTACAGCTGGAATCTGCAACAATACGGATCTGGTCCATAGTCTACCTCCAAGTTGTCACATACGCCGAAATTGATGGGGATGCAGGCAGTGTAACAGTTTTCCGACCCGGTGTCAACCTCCCACCCCGCCTCCGAAAGCGCCGAAGCACTCACCTGTCCGGCGGCGCTTGTGCTTTGCGGGAAACCGTGATAGGATAGGAGCAGCGCGGACGGGCTGCCATGCCACAGCGCCGCGCCGAAATGAATTTTCAGAAAGCGAAGGATAACACAATGCAGGCTTATACATATGTTGCCGAAGGAAAATTTGCGCTGACGGAAAAGCCCAAGCCGGTGCTGCTCCACGAGCGGGACGCCATCGTGAAGGTGACGCTGGCCAGCATCTGCTCCAGCGACCTGCACATCAAGCACGGCAGCGTTCCCCGGGCCGTGCTTGGCATCACCGTGGGCCACGAGATGGTGGGCGTGGTGGAGTCCGTGGGCAGCGCCGTGACCCATGTGCAGCCCGGCGACCGGGTGACGGTGAATGTAGAGACCTTCTGCGGCGAGTGCTTTTTCTGCAAGCGGGGCTATGTAAACAACTGCACCGACAAAAATGGCGGCTGGGCGCTGGGCTGCCGCATCGACGGCGGACAGGCGGAGTATGTACGGGTACCCTTTGCCGATCAGGGCTTGAATAAGATCCCCGACGGCGTTACCGACCGGCAGGCGCTGCTGGTGGGCGATGTGCTGGCCACTGGCTTCTGGGCGGCGCGCATCTCCGAGATCACGCCGGAGGACACGGTACTGGTCATTGGGGCAGGCCCCACCGGCATCTGTACCCTTCTATGCGTGATGCTGAAGAAGCCCAAACGCATCATCGTGTGTGAGAAGGACGAGAGCCGCGTCCGCTTCCTCAACCGGCACTATCCGGAGGTGCTCACCGTCTCGCCGGAGGACTGTCTGACCTTTGTACAGTCCCACAGCGACCACGGCGGCGCGGACGTGGTCTTGGAGGTAGCGGGGGCGGAGGCCACCTTCCGTCTGGCGTGGGAGTGTGCCCGTCCCAACGCCATCGTGACCGTGGTGGCGCTCTACGACAGGGCGCAGACCCTGCCGCTGCCGGATATGTACGGCAAAAACCTGACCTTCAAGACCGGCGGCGTGGACGGCTGCAACTGTGCCGAGACCCTGCGACTCATCGCAGAGGGTGAGCTGGACACCCTGCCCCTCATCACCCACACCTACCCCCTCAGCCGCATCGAGGAGGCCTATGCGCTGTTCGAGAACCGGCGGGACGGCGTGATCAAGGTGGCGGTGGAGTGCTGACGGCCGCTTCTGCGGATATAATAAGGGAGAGGCACGGCGGGACGTTGTCCCACCGTGCCTCTCCTCTATTTTTGTGCGGCAGCCGTTCACAGCACATACCGGAATGGGCGGATCACCACCCGCAGCATCGGCTGCAAAAGCTTCTTGTACAGCGGCATCTCGGGCGCTGTGTACGCCGCGCCCTCCACGGCGGTGCCGTCCGGCAGGAGCAGCCTGCCCTGACGCACCATCTCGTCCGTCTCCGCCCGCAGAGCGGCGTTCAGCTCCGGACAGTCCACCAGCAGCATCAGCTCCGTGTCCAGATAGGCGCTGCGCATATCCCAGTTGAAGGAGCCGATGATACTGAATCGGTCGTCGATCAGGATCGTCTTGGTGTGCATGGATCTCTCCCCATGCCACTCGCAGACGGAGGCGCCGGTGGACAGAATGGCCTTTTTCTGGTTGAGGTAGTCGGCGCAGCCCCATGGATTGGCACCGCTCTGGGGTGCGTTGGTGATAATCTGCACCTGCGCCGCACCGCCGGCAGCCTTTTCCAGCGCGTCATACATGGCGCGGTTGCAGATGATGTAGGGGGTCTGCACCACGATCTGCTCCCGACCGCCCTGCATCAGCGCCGTCAGGGTGTTCAGCAGCACCGGCTCCTTGTTCCGCGCCGCGCAGTCGCCGTGAAGAACGGTCACGCCGCCAGCCTGTATGGTCTCCGCATCCCAGTCGATGGGCGTCACCTGCCCCGTGCCGGTGATAGCAGCCCACCGCTCCCTGAGCGCGGCAGCGGCGCGCAGTACCCGCCCCGCTTCGCCGTTTACCCGGAACTCCCGGTTGGTATCCAGCGCCCAGATGTCCTCAAAGTAACCCAGCAACGCGGCGACAGACCCCCTCCCGGAGCCGCTGCCGCACACCATCACATCGCGGTCCATGTTCTGCCGCGTCGTGCCGCCGCTGCCGAGGAACAGGTCGCTGGTGTTCCGCCCGCCCAAGAGGTAAGCGCCGCGGTCGATAATGAGGTACTTGTCGTGGCAGCGATAGTTGGCGCTCCAGAGCCGGGTCAGCCGCAGGGGATTGTAAAACCTGACCTCCGCGTTTTCGTGAGCCGCCAGCGCTTGGAACGCGGCACTGCCCTGCAAGTGCAGCTGCGCGTTCATGCCGTCCACCAGAAGCCGCACCTGCACGTCCCGCTCCGCCGCGTCCAGCAGCGCCGCCACCACATCCGAGCCGCTTTCGTCAACGCGGAAATCAAAGGTAGAGAGGACGATCTCCGACTGTGCCGAGCGGATGAGCCGCAGTCGCCAGCGCAGCGCCTCCTCGTTGCCGTCCACAAGGCATACCCGCTCGGCGGCGGGGGCGGGCAATTTGATCTGCCTGTCGCTTTTCCGCTGCGTACCCGCCAGCGGCGGCGCCAGCAGACTGCCGAGGACATACAGGACGAGGCACGCCAGCAGTCCCGCCCAAAGCAAACGCCGGTATTTTTTCGGTAAGAGTTTTTTCATAGCGATTCTGTACTTCCGTTCCCCGTTTCCTCAGCACAGCGGCGCAAAGATGCGCAGAAGGCCGTCCACCGCCCAGCGTCGGGAGTAGCGCTTCTTGTCGTAGGGCTTCACCTCGCTGCACAGCGCCTGCGTGGCAAGGAAGTCCTCCTTGATCTTCTCCACAATGCTGGAGCGGTAGAACAGCGAATTGTTCTCAAAGTGCAGAAACAGGCTGCGGTAATCCAGATTGACCGTCCCGATGGTGGCCACCTTGTCGTCGGACACAAAGCTCTTGGCGTGTACGAAGCCGGGGGTGTACTCGTAGATCTTGACGCCGCCGTTCAGCAGCACCTGATAGAAGCTGCGGGACATCCGGAAGATCAGCTTTTTATCGGGGATGCCGGGCATGATGATCCGCACATCCACGCCGCGCCGCGCCGCTGCGAGCATGGCGGCCATCAGGTCGTCGCCCAGCATGAGATAGGGCGTAAAGAACCACGCATAGTCCGTGCTCTGAGAGAGCAGGTCGATGAAAAGCTGGTTGCTGGTGGCGTCGTGCTCCAGAGGCGAGTCGTAGTAGCTGAGCACATACCCGTCTGTCTCCTGCGGCGCTTCGGCGCTGTCTTGCAGCGTGGGCATGGGCGTACCCCCCTCCCCCTTCTTCAGGGCGAAGGCATTCCAGAACGTCAAAAACATATGGGTACAGCTGTGTACCCCCTCGCCGGTGAGCCGGAAGCCGGTGTCCTTCCAGTGGCCGTAGGGATGCTCCAGATTGATATACCGATCCGACAGGTTGATGCCGCCGCTGTACGCGATCTCGTTATCCACGATGAGCATCTTGCGGTGGTCGCGGTAGTTGGCCGTTCCCTTCAAGGCGAGGAGAGGATTGAACGGCACGCAGGGAATGCCCTTCTGTGTCAGCTCCCGGGCGTTGCTGAAGTTGAAGGAGGAGATGCTGCCCAGGTCGTCGTACATCACCCGCACGTCCACGCCCTGCCGCAGCTTGTCCTCCAGCACCTCCAGCATGGCGTCCCACATCTGCCCAGGCTCGATGATGAAATACTCGATGTAGATGGAGCGCTTGGCGCTTTTCATATCACGCAGCATATCCGGGAACATATCGTCTCCCAGCGGATAGTACCGCACCGGCTGGGCCTTACACAGGGGATACCCGGTTTTCCTCTCCAGCCAGCGGATGGTCTGCTCCATGCGCTTTTCCCCCGCAAAGGGCGTCTCGCCCACGGGGAGCGGATGGGGATCACCGCTGCTCTCCACGCTTTGCAGCCGCTTTTTCAGCGGCTTCGCCGTCCGCTTATTGCCGAAAAACAGGTACAGCAGCGCGCCCACCAGCGGCATCGTCAGGATGATGAGCAGCCACAGCAGCTTGTAGGTGCTCTCGTCCCGCTTGATGACGATGAACAGCACCATAAAAACCGCCGCCACCGACAGCAGCGACACGATCAGCGGCGCATAGGGGGCCAGCCACTTCACCAGCAGAACGTGCCACAGCACCTGCAAGGCCACGGCGGGGACGACGATCAACACACGGCGCATGATCTTTCCCATGTGAACACTCCTTTCCTCTTACGCCTCCTGCGAGGCGTCCTTCCACGCGCAGACGATCTGCGCCATCTCCTCCGGCGTTTCCTTGTAGCCGCCCAGCACCCACGCATTCATCAGCCCGAACAGGCCGAAGGTGATGAACTGGATAAAATAGTAGGTCTTGGCGTCGGCCTGGGCGATAACGGGCGCAGCGCCCTGCAAGTAGAACCGCAGGATCACCTCCTGATGGCCGGTACCGTAGAGCAGCTCGCATATGGGTCGGATGGACAGGCAGAACTCGAAAAGCGTCCGGATACCCTGCGGATCAACGCGGGCGATGCCGTCGCCGCCCCGTTCTGCGGAAAACCGCCGCCACAGGCACAGCAGCTTGAAGGACAGTACCTCCTCCTTGCTCTTGAAATAGCGGAAGTAGGTGGAGCGCCCCACATCCGCCTTGGCCGTCATCTCCTCGATGCTGATCTTTTCAAGGGGCTTCTCCCCCATCAATTCCAGCAGCGCCGTACCCATGCACTCCTTCAGATAGTCCGTAGTCGCCGTTGTTCTGCGCATACAAACGCCTCCTTATCCTCCTATCAAGCGGACGCACGGTATACGCCGGTTTTGACTGTCTGCGCCCCGCTTTTGGTATTTCCGCCTTATTGATACTTTAGTTTCTTTAATACTATCATTTGTCGCGCTGCCTGTCAAGGGGGCAGCGCGCAAAAAACCGCAGCCCCCGTAAGGGGTCTGCGGTTTTCTCGTATGCAGGCAGTTCGGCTCACGCCGCTCTATCCCGCACCGTCAGGGGCTGCTCCCACCGGGTAACGCCCCACCCGGCGGTATCGAATCCGGCGCGCACCGCCGCCGCCATGATCTCCAGCTTCCGCCGGATGACCGGACATTGCGCCAGCGCGTCGGCCTCGTCCTCCGCGCCCATGATGTACTCCATGATCCGTGCCCGATCCTCCCGGGGGTTCATGGTGGAGTAGGCGTCCACAAAATACACATCCTCCGCCGTGCCGAAATAAAGCCAGCTGCTGTCCGCCTCGTTCATGGCGTCGTCATAGTCGTAGTAATAGTCGAACCCCTGCGGGTTGCAGGCGCTCCACGCCCAACTGTCGATGGCGTTCCAATTCTCGGAAATCAGCTTATCCTCCATGGCGTGCCAGATCTCGTGGCACAGCAGCGTCTCCAGCCGCTCGTTGCTCACCTGATAGGCAATACAGTGCCAGTCGCCGTTCTCGAAGCTCATGCCGATCACCTCGAAGGACATATGGAACTCGGATACCGGCAGAAACTGCACGCCGCCCTCGCCCCGCGCATTGCGGAACTGGGTGAAAAACCCGTCCGGGTACAGCGCCAGCGTCCGATCCAGCGCCTCCAGCGCCGGATAGATGGCCGCCACCTCGTCCTCCAGCCCCGCCTGATCGGTGGTGGTGATGTCCTCCCACGACGCCGCGCAGGGCGCGGCGCACTGGTCTGACAGCAGGATGTCCACATCGTACTTCGCCTCCAGCCGGTCGGCGTAGGTGCGCAGCGCCCCCATATCCTCCGGCTGCGGCTGCCCGGCCAGCTCACCCCAGTACGCCCCGGTGATGCCCTCGTCCACCGTCAGGAACGACGGCGCCTCCGTGGTCTCGCCGCACGGGGCGAAGGTCATCCGCGCCGGGTCCAGCACCACCAGCCGCAGCGCATCCTGCGCCGTATCGTACAGCACGCCCAGCAGCATCTGCACCGTCGGCAGCCAGCAGACAGTGGACAGATGCCCTGTCACGCCCGCCTCCGCCAGTATCGAGGTCACCTCGCACCGCTCCAGCGTCTGTCCCAGCCGGGACAGCGTCTCGCCCTGCCTGTCGGAGGCCAGGGCGTACTGCGACCCGCTCACCACCCAGACGCTGTCCGCCTCGCTGCCAAACACCGCCGCCGATGCCTGCCGGCAGCCGCCGTCCGCCGTGTCGTAGCGGATGCTGTCGCGCCCGCCGTCCTCGTCATAGGACATCTCGCACAGCCCCCGCTCCATGAACCACAGCATATCCGACCTCTCCTGCACCATCAGGCAAGTACCGCTGTGCAGCTCCACCAGCGCCATGCCCTGTTTCTCGCTGAACGGCGACATCCGGCACCACAGCAGCAGCAGATCCGCCGCCGGATGGATGCCCTCCAGCGAGACGAACCGTAGCTCCTGATCCAGCGCCACGCGCTGCACGTCGCCGGTGACCGTGTCCTGCCGGTACAGCGCCGCGTCCTTCAGATAGTAGTAGCCCGCACCGTCGTGGGACAGCCTGCCGCCGTCCGCCTCCGGCACAAAGTCCCGCACATCCTCCAGCTTCGCATTGAGGAACCGGAAGACGGAGCCCGCCTCATCCCAGCGCTGCAAAACCACCTGTCCGTCCGCAAACATCTGCTCCACCAGCGACCACTCGCCCGAAAGCGTCCGCGCCAACGTCACTTGATCCCGCCGCACATCCAATCGGCTCAGGTACGTCTCCCCCGTCCTGTGATCCCACTCACACAGCAGCGCGCCGCCGTCGACGGCAGCCACCGACGGATACCCGTTGCGCAGCTCACACGCCGGCGTCGTCACCGCGCCCCGCCGCTCAAGGTATACCTCACACCCCGCCGCCACCGTCACCAGCACCGCCGCGGCCAGCGCCAGCGCCGTATATCGCAGCCATTTTCTCACGTCCGTCCCCCCTAAAAACACGCGGGAGCCTCTCCCCTCCGGGAGAGGCTCCTTCGCTTCTCGTTATCCGACTGCGCCCAGCTCCGGCGTCAGCCATTCCTCGTAGGCGTCCGCACCGGCAATGGAGCCGATGGGCAGCGCCACATGGAGCTGCCCGTCCTCGTCCGGGTACGCCACCATCACATCCATATTGATATTGTCGTCGGACAGCGTCCACGCCCGGCGCTCCGCCAGAAAATCGCCAAAGTTGCCGGTGCAGTCGGCGTAATTCCCGTCGAACCGTTCCGCCGCCGCCTGACGCACCGCGTCCAGAAACGCCGTCTCGTCCACGCCCATCTCTGCCAGCAGCTCTGCGGTGTTCAGCCGCGTCCCGCTGGCCGTATCATACAGATACACGCTGTACTGGTTCATGTCGCCATCCCACGCGCAGGTCATCACCAGCGACAGAATATCGCCGTACTGGTACGTCTCCCACACGATATACGCGCAGTTGATGCTGTAACCGCCGTCCTTACTCGCCAGCGCCTCCTCCACAATGGGGCCGTATTCCTGCTCAATGCCGCGGTTGATCGACACCGCCCCCTCCGTGTCCGCCTCTAACTGCGGCACGCGATAGGTGTAGTGTCCCGTGTTCCCCACGCTGTCCGTATAGTCGAAATCCTCGCTGTACAACTCCCGGATCTGGGGCGCGCTGTGGATCGCCCCCGGCGTGAAGTTGTACACGCGGCCCTGCTCCGTCAGGGTGCTCACCGAGCCATCCCGCAGGCTCAGGGACGGGAAATACACCGCCTGCCCCTCTGCCGTTTCCACCGTCACACGCAGGTTGCCCATGATCTCGCTGGCGTTGCCCCGCAGGCAGATGGGCGCGCCGTCGGTGCTGTCGTACAGCACGTCGCCCAGCGGGTCAGCCTCGTTGAACGCATCGTAGGCCTCCACCGTCACCCGGGCATGCTTCTCCGCCGGGACGATGCAGTATACCTCGCCGCCCTCCTGCGCCACCACCTGTGCCGCCGTCAGGTCGGACAGGAACGGGAACGTCTGGGTCCAGCCGTTGTCCGCCAGCCACGCCGATACGTCGCCGCCGTCGGGCATGTAGCCCAGATAGGCCACGCCGCACTGGCTGCCGCTGTCCGCGATCTCCTGCCGCAGCAGCGCCAGCGTATCCTTCTCCGACGGCGTTTTCAGCGGCGCGCCGCCGCAGCCCACCAGCGTACAGATCAATAGCAGCGCCGTCACCAGCGCCATCAGCTTCTTCATAGTCCTCCTCCTTGCGGGCCCCGCCCGCCATGCACCGAGCCGCTGCCGGTACAGTCAATTGCTTCTCTCTGTCTCACATTATATAACAGATGCTATGCAAATTGCAATGCTCTTGTTTCCTGCGGCACGGTAGAGGCCGCCCGGTATCGGTGCAGACGCAAAAAAAAGACGAGGCCGAAGCCTCGTCTTTTTTCGTTAAGAACTAAGTCCTAAATTAGAACTCCTTCTTCTTGCCGATCACAACAGCGGAACCAGCAACGCTCATCAGAGCCATGCCAGCGTACATAGCGATACCAGCATCGAAGGTCTTGGGGGACTTGTTGCCGGTGGTGGTGGAGCCACCAACCTTAGCCTCGGTGTAGCCGTACAGACGACCATTGAGCTCGAAGTTGGCGTTGCAGCCGGCCTTCTTCAGAGCGTCCATGGTGGGATAGTACTTGGCGATGGTGCCGCAATCCGCGCACTTGTAGCTGTCAGCGTTGTTGTCCTTGTCATAGGAGTTGACCTTCCAGTCGTGGGGATTCAGGGCAGCCTTGTCAGCAGCAACGATCTTACCGTCGACCAGCAGGTTGAACTTGCCGTTCTTGTCAGCCTGGAAGTACAGGGTGTTGCCGTCCTTGTCGGTAGCAACGTAGCCCTTCACGCCGTCAGCCAGATCCAGCTGGCCGCACTTCTCGCCGATGGCCTTGAACTCGGTGGCCTTGTAGTCATAGTTGTAACCATCGATCTCGTTCAGATACATGGGAGCCTTGGCATCAGCAGTCAGCTTCAGGTCATAGGAGTTGACATCGCCGTCAACATAGTAAGCGTCAACCTTATCGGTAGCGCTCTTGACCCAGTAGTGAGCGATGGTGCCCTTGTCGCCCTTCTTCTCGGCCGTAGCCTTGACAGCGGTGCAGCTGTAGTCCTTAGCCAGCTCCGTGCCCTTGTTGTTATAGCCGGTCCAAGCGATATCAGCAAAAGCGGTAGCGCACAGAGCCAGAGCCATAACCATAGCAAGAACAGTTGCGATGATCTTCTTCATGTTTGATTTCCTCCATAAAAATTTTGTTGATCGGCAGATCCGGATACCCGGTCTCCCGTTCACGTTGACAGTATACCATATCCGCAGAATAAATCAAGGGCTGCCGCCCCGAAAAATGCGAAAAAACTCATAAATAAATGTTAAAAAAGAATTAAATTTTCAGATATGTTCTTGTTTCTTATAAAATCACGCATTTTTAAGAACTTTTAGCGCAGTTTTATTCCGCACGACCCCACCTGTTTCTCCCGCATTTTGCGCGTTGTGAGGTTTGTTTATCTTTGAATTGTCGTTTTCTCGTCTGTTTTTCGTGGAAAACCGCGAATTCTTTCCCCCACGAAGGCGTTTTGACGGACAGTTTGTAACAAATTGCCCGCCCAGCGGGGGCATTTTGCGCCCCGCCGGGGTTGGCGGGGGCGCTTCCCCGACAACACCGCTTCCCCGGCGCGGGCGTTTCTCCGCCCCGCCGGGACGGCGGGGCGCTTGTCTCGTCTCCCCCCTCGCTCTGCAGGGGCGATATTGTAATCCGGCGACGCCCATATTATAAATAAGGTGAAAATTTTTTCGCGTGAAAAGAGGAAAACGCCGATTTTTGCGGTATACTCTAATGTGGTGGTATGTTGCACACTGCCATGTACACCTACTTTTGGGAGAGGAGGAACGTTTTCGTGTTCGATCAGCGCTTTCTGGACGAGCTTATCGCCCGCAGTGACATCGTGGATGTGGTGTCCGGCTACGTCGCCTTACAGCGCAAGGGCGGCAACCTGTTCGGCCTGTGTCCGTTCCACAACGAAAAGACGCCCTCTTTCTCCGTGTCGCCGGACAAGCAGATCTACCACTGCTTCGGCTGCAAAAAGGGCGGCGGCGTTATCAACTTCATCATGGAGATCGAAAACCTGACCTTCCCCGAGGCCGTGCGGTTTCTGGCCAAGCGCGCCAACCTGCCGGTGCCGGAGGAGGAGGAACGCTCCGACGCGGACAGGCTGCGCCGCCGTGTGCTGGAGCTGAACCGGGACGCCGCCCGCTGGTACTATGACCTGCTGTGCTCCCCGGAGGGCAAGGCGGTGCAGGCCTATCTGGACAAGCGGCAGATCCGGAAAAGCATCGCCGTCCGCTTCGGCATGGGCGCGTCCCCCGACCGGTGGGACGCTCTGCTCACCGCCATGACGCGCAAGGGCTACACCAAGCAGGAGCTGCTGGCGGCGGGTCTGGTGGTCAACGGCAAGAACGGGCGGCTGTACGACAAGTTCCGCAACCGTCTGATGCTGCCGGTCATCGACACACGGGGCGACGTGGTGGGCTTCGGCAGCCGCGTCATCGACAACTCCGAGCCGAAGTACATGAACACCACCGAGACCATTACATACAGCAAGCGCCGCATCCTCTACGGGCTGAATCTGGCGAAAAAGACGAAGCGCCCCAACATCATCCTCTGCGAGGGCAATCTGGACGTGGTGACGCTGCATCAGGCGGGGTTTGACAACGCCGTGGCCTCCATGGGTACGGCGCTGACGGTGGAGCAGACCCGCCTTTTGAGCCGTTTCACCAAGGAGCTGGTGCTGTGCTACGACAACGACAACGCCGGTCAGCTGGCCACCCAGCGGGCGCTGGAGCTGCTGAACAACTCCGAGTTCACCGTCAAGGTGCTGAAGCTGCCCAACCGTCTGGTGGACGGCAAATACGTCAAGCAGGACGCCGACGACTTCATCAAGAACCACGGCGCCGCCGCCTTTGAAAACCTGCTGTCCGGCAGCGAGAACGGCGTGGAGTTCCGCATGGCCCAGATCGCCGGTAAGTACGACCTGACCTCCGACGAGGGACGCATCGGCTATGCCGGGGAGATGGCGGAGGAGTTATGTAAACTGGAAAACGCCGTGGAGCGGGACGTGTACACCAACCGCGCCGCCCAGACGGCGGGGCTGTCGCCGGAGGCCATGCGTATGGAGGTGCAGCGCGCCTTCAAGCGCCGCATCAACCGGGACCGGCGGGTGCAGGAGCGGCAGGAGCTGAATCTCAGCCGCACCCTCCAGCCCACGGAGCGCGCCATCCGCTACGACGATCTGCGCAGCGCCATGGCCGAGGAGGGCGTCATCCGGCTTCTGATGCAGGACGACGGCCTGTTCCCGGCGGAGCCGCCTCTGCGGGAGGAGGAGTTCTCCTCGCCCCTGCTGGGCCGCATTTACAGTGAGCTGTGGCGCTGCCGGGGCGGCAGCAGCATGGCGGCGCTGTCCGCTGTGCTGACGCCGGAGGAGATGAGCCATCTGACCACCCTCCTGCAAAAGCCGGAGTCCGCCGCCAACGCCCATCAGGCGCTGACGGATTACATCCGCATCATCCGCGAGGAATATGCAAAACGCAGCGGCCGCAGCGCCATGGACGCGCTGGCCGCCGCTCGCGATACATATAAAGATAAGAAAGGTTATGGAGGAAAGCGAACATGACAGAAGAAAAGTACACCGCCCAGCAGCTCAAGGAAATGGCAGACACTCTGCTGGCTGCGGACAAGGCCCAGCAGCAGGAGAAGGCAGTCAAGACCGCCAAGACTGCGGCCGCTGACGATACAAAGCCCGCCGAGAAGGCGGATGATAAGCTGCCCGGCGCGTCGAAGGGCAAGCTGGATGACAAGACCATCGCCACGCTGCCCGCCGCCGCACTGCTGACGGCCAACGAAAAGCTGAAGGAGCTGTTCGTCAAGGGCAAGAAGAAGGGGCGTCTGGACTCCGGCGAGCTGTCCGAGGTGCTGGACGAAATGGATCTGGACGGCGACCAGATGGACTCCATCTACGACTCGCTGGAGACGCTGGGTATCGAGGTCGGCTCCGAGGAGTTTCTGGTAGGTCTGCCGGATGAGGACGGCGAGCCTCCCATGGAGGCCATTGCCGAGATCGAGGAGGAGGAGCTGGTCGATCCCAACTCGCTGGTGGACAGCTTCAACATCGACGACCCCGTTCGTATGTACCTGAAGGAGATCGGCAAGGTGCCTCTGCTCACCGCCGATCAGGAGGTGGCGCTGGCTACGGCCATGACCGCCGGCCGGGAGGCCGAGGAGCGTCTGGACGAGGCGGAGGCCAACGGCGAGACGCTGCCCGCCGAGGAGCTGGCGCAGCTGAAAAAGCAGGTCAAGGCCGGTGAGCGCGCCAAGCAGCAGCTGGCCGAGGCCAACCTCCGTCTGGTGGTGTCCATCGCCAAGCGCTATGTGGGCCGCGGTATGCTGTTCCTCGACCTGATCCAGGAGGGCAATCTGGGTCTGATCAAGGCGGTGGAGAAGTTCGACTACACCAAGGGCTACAAGTTCTCCACCTACGCCACATGGTGGATCCGGCAGGCCATCACCCGCGCCATCGCCGATCAGGCCCGCACCATCCGCATTCCCGTCCACATGGTGGAGACCATCAACAAGGTCATCCGCGTCTCCCGTCAGCTTTTGCAGGAGCTGGGTCACGATCCCAGCCCCGAGGAGATCAGCGAGGAGATGAATATGCCCGTGGACAAGGTGCGTGAGATCCTGAAGATCGCACAGGAGCCGGTGTCTCTGGAGACGCCCATCGGTGAGGAGGAGGACTCCCATCTGGGCGACTTCATCCCCGACGAGGCCGCGTCCGAGCCCAGCGAGGCCGCCAGCTTCACCCTGCTGAAGGAGCAGCTGATGGATGTTCTCTCCACTCTCACTCCCCGGGAGGAAAAGGTTCTAAAGCTCCGCTTCGGCATCGAGGACGGCCGCACCCGCACCCTGGAGGAAGTGGGCAAGGAATTCAACGTTACCCGGGAGCGCATCCGCCAGATAGAGGCCAAGGCCCTGCGGAAACTGCGCCACCCCAGCCGCAGCAAAAAGCTGAAGGATTTTCTGAACTGAAAAAACACAGACAGGCGCTGTCCCGCATGGGGCAGCGCCTGTTGTCTCTTCTGATCTCCGTCACGACGGAAAGTCCTGGATCACCGTCAGAAAGTCCCGGCCGTACCGCTCCGCCTTGGCGGAGCCCACGCCGCTGACCGCACGCAGCTCCGTCGTGGTCCGGGGGCGGGAAATCGCCATCTCCCGCAGGGTCTTGTCCGAGAACACCACGTAGGCGGGGACTCCCTGCCGCCGGGCCAACTGGGCCCGCAGGGCCCGGAGGCGGCCGAACAGCTCCGCCGCGTTCCCCTCCAGCTC
>OHUV01000814.1_pt1 | contig 18007 bp, 22 predicted proteins | sample 1579281 | NCBI WGS metagenome assembly OHUV01 (sample SAMEA3882515, study PRJEB24775) | human gut metagenome | biome: human-associated habitat; feature: intestine environment; material: feces | place: Netherlands | collected 2009/2010
CGGGAGCTGTTCGGGTTCCCGCCGGACGATTGAAAACGAACGTTGCAAACGAACCTTTTCGATAAGCCGAGCGCAGAGCCGAACTTGTTCGGGCTATGCCGAGGCGAGAAAACGAAGAGAGAAAACCAACGTTTTCGTTAAGCCGAGCGCAGAGCCGAACTTGTTCAGGCTATGCCGGGGCGGGAAAACGAAGAACGAAGTTCAACGATTTCTCCGCACCGCACTGACCCTGTGTCGGTGCGGTGCTTCGTTTTCAGGGGAAGGCAAGCCGGACGGCGCCCGCACGCACCCGTGGAAACCGCACCCGCGCAGGAAGCGAAAAAGGAGCGCCGGCCCGACGGCGGCACTCCCCGTAAAACCGGATTGCGGCGGAAAGCTACTCCTTCACGCAACGCAGCGACATGCCCTGCGAACGCTTGTCTTTGCTGACTTTGAGCATTCGCTTGCTATCGATGATGAACATATACTGACCGTAAAGATCGGGATAGAGTTCCAACGGTGAAACCTCGTCAGCATAATCCTTAGAAACTCCAATAACAACAGTACGCTGTCTGCTCGAACAAGCACCATGATTTTTGAAGTTTATAATTCTGGAAATATACGAATACTCTGCACCCAGATTATTTTCAATTGCCTCGGCAATCGTCTTGTTCGTCCCATCAATATCAGTACAGATGGTTTTCATAAATGCAGGAACATTTTCAAAGATGAAAAAGCGGGGATTGATTTGCTTGATAATCTTGATTGACTCGATTACCAAAGAGTTTCTCACGATTTCCGTAGAGCTTTTCTTGTGGTTTGCTACAGACATTCCCTGGCAAGGTGGCGTAGCAATTACGACATCAATACGAGATACATTTTCTTTCTTTCTCCACAAATCAATCTGAGCATATAATGCTGACTTAGTGGCATCCTCTGTAATGTCTCCGCAAATATATCCGCTTTCATACTTGCATTTGTTGTTATATCTTTGAATGTCCAATCTTCTTGTGATTAGCTCGTTGGTCGCTACGCAGTCGAATCCCTCCAACTTAAAGCCGTAGCATCCGATTCCGGCACTACTAAACAGGCTAATGTATGTGGGTTTATTGTTCATTTTCATATCTATACCATCCTTACATTGCTTGTCTGTCATCGGGAATCAATTCCATAATATCATCTATTCCGCAGTCAAGAGCAGAGCAAATTCTAACTAACACATCAACTGTAACATTTTCATTTTTTCCAAGTTTTGCAATAAGAGAGTTACTTATCCCCGCAGCTTCTCCGAGTTCTTTCTTTTTCATATTTTTATCAATAAGCAGTTTCCAAAGTTTATTGTAACTAACAGCCATAATAAGCACCTCTTAATCACGTAAATCTATTCCAGTATATTATTGCACAAGCTCTTCCGAAAATCAATAAATAATTGCACGAAAATGTAATTTATTCGTGAAAAAAATAAAAAGATGTTCAATACGCAAATGCAGGGCGATGCACTTCGGATGCAACGCCCTGCATTCTTCTCACTCAGTTCTCAAACGGCTTATTCACGGTTACTGTTTTCAAATATTTTTCTGGGTCACCGTTCAGAATCAGATCAGCATACTCCAACGGAGCGTTATAGATCAGCCAATCAAGCTCTGACCGCTGGTACATATTATCGGCAACCTCATTCTCCACGGCGGTACAGTCGATGGAGATCAACGTACCGTCTGCCATTTTCAACTCCACACAGGCGGTATCCATATTGAACGTACAGGACAGAATTTTCATTACGCTTGCCTTCTTAATCTTTCGGTGTTTTTCTTTGCCAGATCGCTTGCAGCTTTCCGGCGTTCTTCTGTGTACGGGGCGGTCAGCTTGAAGCCGAAGCGTCCCTTACTGACCCCAAAGGTCAAACAGCCGTTTCCATCATCGTCAATCATCCGACACTCAGAGGGATATTTCCTGGCGTACTCGGTGAGCCTGTTTTTGAGTGCGGTGTTGTAGGTACAGACCTCGACTATGCTGTCTGCCTCGTTGAAATAGACATTGGTTGTTTTCTGCTTCTTGGTAAGACCTGTTTTCATAAAACCTCCTGTATTTCGCAATTTTTTCTCAGCTCATCAACTGCAAAAGTTGACTGATTTTTGGATGGAAAGCGCCCAAATGATGCGCTGTACGGTTTGGACGCTCCCATTTGAAAATTTACATTTTTTCCAGCTCTACACGTGAATCAACGAACATCGTCCCTGGTAGGCGTTTTCTCTCTGTGTCGGGAGATGTAAGGCCACAGATTGTTGCGGGAAATCACTTCCTCATAGGTGCGAAGTCTGCTGCGGAGCCGGTCATTTTCCTGCTCCAGATCCGCTGTGCGGAGCTTACCGCGGATGGGCTTGTATTGAGCCAGCTCTGCCTTGACCGCAGAGAGTTCCGTTACCAGCGATTCGATTTTTTCCTTCATGTCGGCAATGGTTTTTTTCGCATCCTTTAGGAGCTTTTTCAGCTTGCCTTCCTGCTTTTCCTGTGCGTAGTATTTCTTAGCAGCGGCAGCCAGCGTTTCATACTCGGATTTTTCAAGTGATACCCTCGATGGGGAGAGCATGACAGGCTTGGCTTCGATTTTATCAATACTCTCAATGTCAACTTTCCTCTGTCTGGTCTTTTCAATTTTCTTATCCAGAGCCGCCGCTTCTGCTTCTTTCTGCTGTGTCTGCTCGGTGAGATCAGCAAGGCGTTCCTGCTCACGCTCCACCTTGAATTGTGTGACTGTCAGATGTTCCTCAGAGCTGCCACGCTCACCACGTTCGACGTCAGTATATCCGGCAGCTCTCATGTGATTAAAGAAATCGTCCTGCAACACAGAATAGGATTTTTTCAGAACGGGCTTGCCAGACTTGGAGCGAAGCTCCTGCCCATGCTCGTCAAGCGCCGGCTTGGAATCCCACTTCTTGCTCATGCTGACCTGCATGATGCGCTCTTTAACGGTGCCACGGAGTGATTCGTCCTTGCATCGTTTTGACCAGCGGATTTCTTTTTCCACTACAGGAATGTAGACCACATGAAGATGATAGTGGTACACATCCTGTCCTAACGCTTCTGACATTGCCCGATTGCGTTCATCGGCGTGCATGACCGCCGATAAAATATACTGTTCGCCGCCCACAATTTCGATTGCGCTTTTGTAGGCTTCGGCGTAGAATTGTTTTGCGAAGTCATAGCCACCATTGTTGTAGAAGTAAGCGGAATTGACATCAAAGATCAGTTCACCGAACTTCTCAGCATCGGCTTTCAGACCACGGGTGGAGATTGTCCCGTCTGCCACCATCTGATCGAACATTGCGGTGTAGTCGGCGGTGGGTGTTTTGAAATGGACATTCATGCCTTGTCTTTCCGGCACAATGTCCTGATTGACATAGCTTTCTTTTTCTCGCTCGTTGTGACCTTGAGCATTGGTGGCTTTGTCGGTTGTCATTCTCATATTTCTTGCGCTGGTACGATTGATACCGTCGCCTCTTGCCATAGGCATTTCCTCCTGTAGTTTTGGTTTGTGGTACGGGGTAGCGTTTTTGGAGAACACTTCTGCGGAAGTGTAATAACCCACTATGATACTTTCATCCTGCGGCCGCAAAGTATCGTGGGCTCTTCGAGGGGGTATGCGGCTTCTGCGGAAGCCTTGCCGCCTTTTTCGGTTTGCGGGTGGTACCCACATCCTCTAAATACGGCGTGACCGTCAGCCTTTCCGCAACCGAATTTGCTTCAACGCCGCCGCCCACAGGCAGAGCAGATTATGAAAATCCACTCTGCCATCCATCTCAAAATCTGCGGATTTTTCGATGGGGACGGGGGATGCGCTTGGGCCTGTATCAGCCAATGTTTTGCCTTGTCTGCCATCCACAGGAGCGTGGCACGCTCCTGTCATAGCTCCCAAGCAGGAACTGTCCAGCGGTAGCTCTGCGGCACTCCACGGCGGTCAAGATATTCGTGCCTTGCCTGTTCTCGCTGTTCCTCAGTAGAGGCTGTTTTGTACTGCGAATAGAGTTGGCGGTTCAGCATGGCATCCAGCTTTTGCTCTAATCCTCGCCGGATGTCCTCGTCAAAATCGTCCTCGCCGTTCAGGTGGTATAGTACCAGATCGACGAACAACTCATAGGGTATCTGTACATTTTTCATTCGCTTCCTTTCCGGTAAGTTCCCAATTCGGGAACTTGCCACATTGTCCGCAACGGTAGCGACGATTGCGACGGTTATTATAGTGGTATCATTATCATCGTTGCGACCGTCGCAACCGTCGCACTTCGGTTTACCGAGATGCTTTTAGTGGTAACAAGATAAGCGTAACCCTGCGCCCTGAGTGTCTAGCTTTGTTCTCATAACTGATGCTGTATTCGTCTTTGAGCCTGCCGCATTTGACATTCAGATACTTGGTCAGAGCATTTGCTGCCATGCCCGTATTGACCGCCTCTGCAAGCTCTGAGGGCGAGCCTGTCCATTCCCTATGCTCTGTCGAAACAAGCCCTGCAACGGCTTCCAGCACCTTGTCAGGCGGTTCCCGGTGCAGTTCCGTTTCCGTCCGTTCCAGATTCCAAATCTGTGTGGCAGGGTCTTTGCTCAGATAGAGGATCTGGTCTTGCTGGTCACGCCCAACCACATCAATGGTCGCTTCCAGTGCAGTGCGTTTTTTCTTCTGCATCAGCAGAGCGCCATCGGCGCAGCCAAGCAAACCCGTTGTTCCGGAGATCATTTCAAAGCTATCACCGGCAGGCTGCTTGCGTGTATGGTGAACAATCAGAACGCAGATACCGTACTTGTCCGCAAACTGTTTGAGCCTGCCAATGATTTCATAATCGCTGGCATAACTGTATGCCTCACCGCCGACCTCCCGGATTTTCTGCATCGTGTCAATGATAATGAGCTTGGTATTGGAATGCTCCCGCACAAAGTTCTCAAGCTGCTCGTCCAGTCCATTCCCGATTCTTCCCGCAACCGTTGCGAAATGGAGATTGGGGGTATCATCCACTCCATACATCATAAACATCCGACTCTGGATTCGCTGATAATCATCTTCCAAAGCGAGATAAAGAACAGTCCCCTGGTGGACTTCAAAATCCCAGAGCTTTCTCCCGATGCTGACATGATAAGCAATCTGTGCCACCAGAAATGACTTGCCGATTTTTGGTGCACCTGCCAGAATATACGCTCCTGCATAAAGCAGGCCGTCAATGATAGGCGGCCTGCTTTGGTAGGCAGTTTGGTAAAGCTCAGTCATGGTAATTGTGTGAAGATAATGAGGATCTGTCAGACGCTGCATCTTGCGGTACATTTCTTCCAGATTCTCTTGGGAATTTTCAATCTGCGGATTGATTTCTGTGTCCGAAGTGGGTATAATATCAATAGTGTTTTGAACGGACTGCCTTTCATCTGCGCCAACAGATGTTGCAAGGGCAGTCTTTTCTTTTGCATTACTCGCCAAAAGCATCTTCTCCTTTCAATCCGTTCATGGTAATGGCAATGAGGTCAATGGTGTCCAGCAGCTCATCGGGAACGCTGTCCCCAGCGGCAATGCGTTCAAGCTCTGCGAGGATCGCCGCCATCTGCGTTTTGAGCGCTTTGTGAACTCTTGGATTCGGCTGCACCACCACTTCACGCCCCATGCACTTGCGGTAACAATATTCCTGTTTGGGAAGTCCCGACAGGGCTACAGCTCTGTTCAGTTCCTCCTGTTCTTCGGGTGATACCCGAAATCCCACGGTAATGCTGCGAAAACGGTTGTGTTTGTCTACGTTCTTTGCTGACATGAATATCACGCTCCTTTGTTAAGATCGTCCAGTTTGCTCGCCATTTCTTTCTGCTTGGAGGGGAACAGGTGAGCATATCGGTAGGTGATCTCAATGCTTTCGTGCCCCACTCGGTCGGCAATGGCTACCGCCGAGAAACCCATGTCGATCAGCAGACTGATGTGGCTGTGTCTCAAATCGTGGATTCTGATGCGCTTGACCCCGGCGGCTTTGGCGCCTCGCTCCATCTCCCGGTGCAAATAGCTCTTGGTAATGTTGAAAATACGGTCTTTCTTCTTCAGCCCATATTGCATCCCGAAAAACTCCTGCATTTCCGTACAGAGGAAGTCCGGCATTTGAATGGTGCGGTTGCTTTTCTTGGTTTTGGGAGAGGTAATGACGTCCTTTCCCTTAAGCCGCTGATAGGTTTTGCTGATTTTCACCGTGCCACGCTCAAAATCGAAGTCTGCCGGAGTCAGTGCCAACAGCTCGCCCTCACGGATGCCTGTCCAGTAAAGCATCTGAAATGCGTAATAGGAAACAGGCTTGTCCATCATTTCCTCCGAAAATTTCTGATATTCCTCTTTTGTCCAGAACAGCATCTCCTTGCGCTCCTCATTGCCCATATTCCCGGCTTTTGCCGCCGGATTGGAACGGAGATCGTAAAATCGTACTGCATGGTTGAAAATTGCGGATAGCTGATTGTGCAGCGTTTTGAGATAGGTCTGGGAATAGGGCTTGTGCTTTTCGTCCCGATAGGCAAGCAGCTCGTTTTGCCATGCGATCACATCCTTGGTGGTGATCTCGTTGATTTTCCGCTTACCGAAATACGGGAGGATTTTGGTCTTGATGATATTCTCCTTGGTCTGCCATGTGCTTTCTTTCAGCCTTGCTTTGAGATCGGTGGTGTAGATCTCAAAGAAGGCTTCAAAGCTCATATCCAAGTCCCCGGCGTTCTGCTGCTGGAACTTCTGCTCCCACTCCAGCGCCTCACGCCTTGTACTGAATCCTCGTTTGCATTTTTGCTTGCGCTCTCCTGTCCAGTCCGTGTACTGCGTTACCACATACCACGAACCGCTGTCCTTGTTCTTATATGCCGGCATCCACTTCATTCCTTTCTGCTCCGTAGAGTCTTTCGTTGAAATACTGACGGTTTACCCGTCCTGCGATGGTGATATAGCCTTTCGCTTTCAGCTCATCATTGAGCTGGCGAATCAACTTGTAGGCGCGAGGCTTTGACACATCCAGTTCCTGTGCGACTTCATCCGCACGAATGAACTTGTTTTCCATAGAACTCCCTCCTTTCCGGGCATGATAGTCCTTATTTCGTGTCGGAAATACTTTCTGGCCGCCATCCGATTTGCCCGGGCGGACAGACTTTCAACGATATGCATTCGGGGCTTACTCTTATATTAAGCATATCTGTTTAAGTCTGTGCTATCATTATATTAAACAAGTTCCGTTATGTCAATAGGTTTCAGAGAAAATATTAAACATTTTCATTTATGTTATATTGACAGTTGCTAAACATATATGCTATAATTCTGATAACGATCCACAAAGGAGAGAATGGTTATGGCAATCGGTGAAAGAATCCGCTTTATACGCAATCTGCGTGGCATGACGCAGAAGTGGCTTGGCCAAGCCGTTGGTTTTCCCCAAAAGACCGCTGATGTTCGCATGGCTCAGTACGAGTCCGGCTCCAGAACGCCCAAGGAGGACTTGGTGAAAGCGCTTGCCAATGTGCTGGAGGTTTCCCCTTTGGCTCTGAACATCCCCGATATTAACAGCGACCTCGGCTTTATCCATACCTTTTTTGCGATTGAGGACATTCATGGTGTAAGGGCAGAAAAGCACGGGGAAGAAGTGCATATCGTCTTTGACGGCAGCAAGCGGACGATGGACGAGTCCATTTTCAAAATGCTCTCCGCATGGGCGGACCAAGCCGAAAAGCTCAGAAACGGCGAGATCAGTAAGGAGCAGTATGACCATTGGCGTTATACATTCCCGGCAGAGGACACGACTCAACGTTGGGCGAAAGTTCCGTCACAGGAACTCAGCGATCTGCTGATTGCAGCATTGAAAGAGGACAACGAGTAAACGACAAAAAGCCCGTACTGACATCCCATCAGTACGGGCTTAAATGTTAATATGGGTATTTTGTGAGCATAGAAAATTACTCTTTACTCACAAACCACTCGATACGCGGAATAATTGCGGTAGAGTGGATTCTTATCAAAACCTTATCAGAAGCGGTGGGTGAAGTCCGAAAAGCCTTGATATGACTGGGTTTTTCAGCTTTTTCGATTTATTCCCACTCGCCAAGCGGAAACGCACTCTAAACTTTTTTGTATAGACCGTTTGATTCCATTTGGCTTGATTTGATACCAATTATCCCAATCCTATGGGGTATCCGACTTTCTGCTATCAAAAAGCTATCAGGGGATGCTATCAAATATGTGCTTTTCTACTGCCGTTGCAAGTTATCCTGCTTTGATCCAGTAGCTAAAATATTGACTGGATTATAATTAATACTGCCATCATCATTGAATGTGTTTATTACATGTCCAGTAATCAATGTTTCTTCGTTTTTGCTTTGAATAAACTGCAAATAGTCAAATAAATACTGTTCAGTTTCTTGCGGTTGTATAGCTTTTATCAGTTGCCTTCCGCTTTCTGTAAAAACAAATATTGAGAGTACGACCTTTTGCATTTCAGGTTTCGTCCCTTTTATAAAGCCGATATATTTTGAATTACAGATATAGTCTGCATTTGTAGTTGAAGCTGATAGTGTAAGTGAAAGGTTTTGCGCGCTCATTAGTCCACACTCTTCTAACTTCAGAATGTTTGAAAAAGGCACTCCATATTGATTTAATAAGTCATTATTTGCGGCAACGAAGTAAGTTCCTGCATGACGCAGTGCAAGCGATGAGACTCGAAGAAACAATTCGGCTTCGAGCCGCGTAATACTTCTCAGGCATTCCAAAGTGCGGTAGGAATATGTATTAGGCGAGCGAATCTCACCAGCTAGAATACGCGCCCATATTTCCTGCATCTTTTCGTCGCCAATATCCTCGACTGAATTGAAAAACCGAGACATCCAATCTTGACTCACGGGTTCGCTATTTGCAGATTCTTCACCAGACAGTTCGTCATAAGCCCGGTCTACAACAGCCTCAATATTTTGCTGCTTTGTAATTTCCTGAAATGCTAAGCGACACGAAGCCCTTTTTGCAATTTCTTCATAATTGCTAGTGTCTATAGAAACCCCTGTAGAATCATACACAATAGGGACATCGCTGTTGTTGCGAACTGCATCAGCAATGAGTTTAAGCTCGTACGCTTTTGCTTCAGCCATTTTTCTGACGTGTCTAGGCTCATACGCTTTTCCAATTGCTCCCGAAACTGCTTCAATTAGTTTTTCAGCGGGAGATACCACTGCTTGTACAATCTCTGTTGCTCCCATATCTTCACCTCTTTATCCAACGACGATGTCAAATTTTACTGCAAGCGCATGCTTGAATGATTCATATGTTCTACCAGACTGCGCGCAAACTTCATTAATATCAAACCATGCATCGGTGGAAGGAGACTCTGTCAACAGCTTATCAGCTTGCTTATGCTGCAATCCCACGAGATATATAACCGTCCATTTTTCGAGCCATCCCGCTTGGCTTGCCTTTAGATGCGCTTTCTCCGCTTCACCCGCACGATTGTGTACATTCGCAACATCTTGCCCGCCTTTAATCTCGATACAAAGAAGCTTTTCTTCTGATGGTTCTTCCAAGAAAACAGAAATATCTGGATCAGAACTAGGGATTACCCGATAAATAGCTCCTGCGCCATTTTTAAATCTTAAACATTTATCTTCATCTGTAATAATATCTGCGCCAGACGATTTAACAATCTGCTTTATCGTTCCGAAGACATGTAGTGCAGCCTGTGTACCAATTATATTTCGCCAAACACCATCCGCATATACTCCGAGAGTCATTAAGGGCAACGCCTCAAGATCATGAGTTAATGTGGAACGATTAACGCTTTTCAATAAATTCTCCATTGCAGAATTAATCGCATAACACAAATTGTTGATTTCCTGCTCGGAATTCTTGGTGATTTTCCCGTCATGTTCCATCGGTTTAAATATCGACAAACCTGTTGAACTTGTATAGAATTGCTTTTCGCTTATTCCCATAAGCAGACGATAATAGCCCAGCAGTGTCGGATTACTATTTAAGACACACGGCAATGCAAACATAGTTTCCTCGCGGATGCTCAGTCCCTGCAAAATCATCCGACAATCTTTATTTACAAACTTACCAATTTCGGATTGTAAAATATCCGGGTCAATAGTTGCCACTGCAATCTTTAGGTTCTCGCCTAGCATTCTATCACGATACGCATGAAGAATTTTCTGAGTCTGAATTTGCTTTGCTGTTGATGGAATAACAATATCGTTCATGCTAAATCCTCCAAAACACTCATTCCCTCTGCACACAATCGGTTTATTGACATTTGATAATAATCAGGATTGAGTTCAATTCCAACAAAACGACGATTCAACCGATTTGCAGCAACTGCTGTTGAACCTGAACCCATAAAGGGATCTAGAATCAAATCATTTTCATTCGTTCCAAATAGGATGCACGGCTCAATTAGCTCTATTGGATATACGGCAAAATGCCCCGATGTTTCTTTATTTGCTTTAGTGTTGATGCTCCAAACGTCACGAACCCGTCTTCCATTTGGGCCCTTTTGAGCGTCAACGTAATATTTATACTTTTCATTTTTAGAAAACAAGAACAAATACTCATGGCACTTTGTTGGACGGTCCTTAACGCTTTCAGGTTGACAATTTGGTTTTTCCCAAATAATATCGGAACGAAGATACCACCCACGCGATTGCAAGGCAAAGGCAAGCCGCCAAGGTACTCCAATAAGTTCTTTCGGTTTCAGCCCTTCTGGCGTATCAGGCCTAACCGACATTGCTCGAGCCTTATTCTTGCTGTCAGGGGCACGCCATTTACGCCCCCCCGATGTATAGCTGTCGCCAATATTTAGCCAGAATGTCCCGTCATTTCTTAGAACTCTTTTAGCCTGATCAAAAAGGTCGGCAAGTGTGTCAATATATTTATAGACGCTTTCTTCCAATCCAATTTGACCATCAATATTATAGTCCCGTAATGCCCAATACGGAGGTGAGGTAATTATAGACTGTACCGATTCATCTGGCATCATATCCAAATACTTCTTTGCATCTCCAAGAAACAAAGAGGACGTTTCCGAAAGCATTTTTTTGATTTTTTCTTCATGCATACTCGCACTAGCTATGAAGGAGGGAAATAAGGTTTTTTGACAAGCAAAATTATCGAGAAAATTGCCGTTGGAATGTTCTTTCATAATTTCCCCATTCCTGTGTTCTTCGATTGAAATCATGACTGTTCTGTATCTCCTTCATCAATGAACTCCATGATGTCTCCTACATCACATTTGAGCGTCAAGCAAATCTTATGCAGGCTTTCCATAGAGACAAATTCGTTTTTTCCCATTTTGGCAAGCACATTGAAGCTGATACCGGATGCGTCCTTCAAATCCGTCCGGTTCATTTTCTTATCGATCAACAGCTTCCAGAGCTTATCGTAGGAAATAGGCATTGCAATTCTCCGTTCCAAATTTAAACTGATTGTATTATAGCCCAAAACGACGATGTTCGCAAGATAATCTCCCCAGAACGTGAGATGTTCTCTGCAAAGAAAAAGCCGTCCACAGGGGCTTGATTGCTCCTGCGGACGGCTGTGTCCTTATACTCGTCCTTTCAATCCATTCCTCTTGGCAAGCTCGCTTGCTGCGTGACGGCGCTCATCCGAATACGGTGCGGTCAGGCGAACGGCAAACCGCCTGCGGTCAATCTCAAAAGTAAGACCGCCCTGTTCATCATCGTCGGTCTGCCTGCACAGGTCGGGATGCTTTGCCGCGTACTTTGCCAGCCGCTTTTTGAGCGCTGTATTGTGTGTCTGTACCTCGACGGTGCTGCTGGCTTCGTCGAAATAGATACAGGTCGTTTTCTGCCGTTTGGTCAGTCCGGTTTTCATATTGCCTCCATTTCTGCCTGCCCTGCGAAAACAGGCGCATTTTCAAGTTTTTTTCTCGGCTCTACACCCGCAAAAACAGGCTGGTTTTTGAATGGGGAGCGCCCGGACAATACGCTGCTCGATCTGGACGCTCCCATTCGATAAAATCCGTTTTTCTCAGCTCAACACGACATCAGCGGGCATCGTCCCGCATTGCCGCTTTTTCTCTGCGTGGACGGAAGAAATGCCAGAGGTTATTGCGCTGAATTACGTCTTCATAGTGTTGAACTTTCCCGCGAAGCTCTGCGTTTTCACGTTCCAGATCCGATGTGCGGAGTTTGCTGCGAACGGATTTGTACTCAGAAAGCTCCTGCTTCAAACCGGCGATCTCTGCCTTGAGTTTTGCAATCAGCCTGTTTGCAGCGTCAAGAGTCTTTTGCAGTTTGGATTCCTTTTTCTCGGCTGCAACGTACTTTTTCGCAAGCGTAGACAGGTGTTCAAAATCCTCACGCTCCACGGCAACCTTGCTTGAGAAGGGAACGGACTTCGCCTCAATCTTTTCGATAGCTGCCACATTGACCTGCTGATTCTGAATTTTCTCAATCTGTTTGCCGAGCGTCGCCGCCTGCTGTTCCTGCTGGCGGTTCTGCTCCGTGAGTTCTGCCAACCGCGCCTGTTCCTGTTGCACCTTGAACTGCGTCACCGTCAGATGTTCCTCCGAACTGCCGCGTTCGCCGCGTTCCACGTCATCATATCCGGCGTCGCGCATATAGCGGAAGAAATCGTCCTGTAAAACGCTGTAGGATTTCTTGAGAACAGGCTTGCCCTTGGTGCTCAGAATCGGCTCACCGTTCTCGTCCAGCGCAGGCTTGGAAGCCCACTTTTTACTCATGCTGACCTGCTGAATCGTCTCCTTGACCGTACCCACCAGAGATTTATCCTTGCAGCGTTTTGACCACAGGATTTGCTTCTCTACAACGGGGAGATAGACCACATGAAGGTGGTAGTGGTACACGTCCTGTCCCAGCGCGTCGGACATGGCACGGTTGCGCTCGTCGGCGTGCATGACTGCCGACAGGATGTACTGCTCGCCGCCGACAATTTTGATTGCAGCTTTGTAGGCATCGGCGTAAAATTGTTTTGCGAAGTCATAGCCGCCGTGGTTGAAGAAGTACGCAGAGTTGACGTCGAAGATCAGCTCTCCGAACTTCTCGGCGTCTGCTTTCAGACCGCGGGTGGAGATCACGCCGTCGGAGCGCATCTGCTCGAACATCTCCTTATACCCGGCGGTTGGCGTTTTGAAATGGACATTGTATGGTGTCCGTTCAGGAACGATGTCCTGATTGACATACGACGATTTTTCGCGCTCGTTGTGTGCTTGTGCGTTGTCGATGTCTGTATCTTTCATTCTCGCGTTTCTTGCGCTGGTACGGTGGATACCGTCGCCTCTTGCCATAGGCAGTTTACCTCCTGATTTCAGATTGTGCAGGACGGGTAGCTTTCGGGGAGGCACTTCTGCGGAAGTGTAATAACCCACTATGATACTTTCATCCTGCGGCTGCAAAGTATCGTGGGCTCTCCGAGGGGGTGTGCGGCATCTGCGGATGCCTCTGCCGCTTTTGCGGTTTGCAGTGTGGATACAAACCGCAAAAACCGGCGTGGTCAGCAGCTTATTTGCAGGCGTCCTCTGCGCATAATCTTCTGCCCACAGCCATCTCAAACTCTGCGGATTTTTCGATGGGGACGGGGGACGCGGAAGGTCGTGCTGCCGGCTTTCCTCCGCAACGGTCGCAACGATTGCGACGGTTGTTTTGGCGGTATCAGATTTACCGTTGCAACCGTCGCAGCCGTCGCGCGGCTTATTTGCGTTCAGCATCATAGGTCAGCGTGATGCGCCGCCCCTCGTGCCGAACCTTGTTCTCATAGCGGACGTGGTATTCATCCAGCAGTCTACCGGACTTCACATTCAGATACTTGCTCAGTGCATTTGCCGCCATGCCGACAGAAACGGCATCGGCAAGCTCAGAGGGAGAGCCTGTCCATACAGGTTGCGCCGCCGATACAAGACCGGCAACCGCTTCCAGAATATGATCGGGTGGTTCCTTGTGAAGCTCGTTTTCCACCTTTTCCAGATTCCAGATCTGCGTGTCAGCGTCCTTTTTCAGATAGAGAATCTGATCCTGCTGGTCGCGTCCCACCACGTCGATGGTTGCCTCCAGCGCTGTGCGCTTTTTCTTCTGCATAAGCAGTGACCCATCCGCGCAGCCGAGCAGTCCCGTTGTCCCAGAGATCATCTCGAAGCTGTCACCGGCGGGCTGCTTGCGCGTGTGATGGACGGTCAAAACGCAGATGCAGTGCTTATCGGCAAACTGCTTGAGCCGACCAATGATCTCATAGTCGCTGGCGTAGCTGTACGCCTCGCCGCCGACTTCTCGGATTTTTTGCATGGTGTCAATGATAATGAGCTTGGTGTCGGGATGCTCGCGCACGAAATTCTCAAGCTGTTCGTCCAGCCCGTTTCCGATTTTTCCGGCAGCGGTCGCAAAGTGCAGTCGGTCGGTGTCATTGACGCCGTACATCATAAACATCCGGCTCTGGATGCGCTGAAAATCATCTTCCAGAGCGAGGTACAGCACTGTGCCGGGGTAGACTTCGTAGCCCCACAGAGCTTCGCCCGTGCTGACATGATAGGCGATCTGCGCCACCAGAAATGACTTGCCGATCTTCGGCGCACCTGCGAGGATGTACGTGCCCGCGTAGAGCAAGCCGTCGATAATGGGCGGCCTGCTCTGATATGCGGTCTGGTACAGCTCTGTCATGGAGATCGTGTGCAGGTAATGCGGGTCGGTTAGACGCTGTATCCTGCGGTAGATTTCATCCAGACTTTCCGTGCTGTTTTGAAAATCACCGTTGATTTCTTCATCAAAAGCGGATATACTGTTCTCAGTTGGATTGTGAAGCGGCTGCCCATCATCTGCGCCAACAGATGTGTCCGGGGCGGTCGTTTTCTTTTTGCTATTTTCATTCTCCATAGGCATTTTCCTCCTTCATGCCGTCCATGATGGCTGCAATCATTTCGATCACATCCAGCAGCTCGTCACTTACGCTGTCGCCCGCTTCAATGCGCCGCAGCTCGTTCAGCACAGCGGCAAGCTGGTCGCGCAGCGCTTTGTAGACCCGTGGATTGCCCTGTACCACCACGTCCTTGCAAATCAGGCGGCGGGTGATGTAGTCCTGTTTCGTCAGCCCGGAGAGCTTGACAAAGGTTTCAATCTGCCGGTCTTCCTCCGGTGATACCCGGAAGGCAACAGTCTTGTTGCGCCAGCGGTTGTGGTTGTCTCGATTTTTCAGTGACATTTTTAATTACCCCTTTCGACGTTCAATTTATCTGCCATTTCCTTCTGCACAGTAGGAAACAGGTGCGCGTACCGGTAGGTGATTTCCACGCTTTCGTGTCCCACACGATTGCCGATGGCAACGGCGGAATAGCCCATGTTGATAAGTAAGGAAACGTGGCTGTGTCTCAAATCGTGGATTCTGATGATTTTGACGCCTGCTGCCTTGCATCCGAACTCCATGCCGCGCTTTAAGGCATATTTGGACAGTGGAAAAATACGGCTGTCCGGTTCCAGCCCATAAAGCTGCTTGAAATAGTCCTGCATCTCGTCACAGAGGAAGTCAGGCATCTGGATCACGCGGTTGCTTTTCTTCGTTTTCGGCGTGGTGATAACGTCCTTGCCCTGTAAGCGCTGATAGGATTTATTGATGCGGAGCGTTTTCTTCTCAAAATCGAAGTCCGCAGGCGTCAGTGCCAACAGCTCGCCCTCGCGGATACCGCACCAGTACAGAATTTCAAAAGCGTAGTACAGCATGGGCTTGTCCATCATGGCGTCGATGAATTTGAGGTATTCTTCCTTCGTCCAGAACAGCATTTCCTTCGGCTGCTCGCTGCCCATATTTCCGGCCTTTGCAGCGGGATTGATCTGCAAGCCGTAATACTTGATGGCGTGGTTGAAAATACAGCTCAGTTGGGTATGAACGTTCTTGAGATAGTCCGGGGAATAGCTTTCGCCGCTTGACTTGGTGTGCTGCCGTATCTCATTTTGCCAGTCGATCACATCACGGGCAGTGATCTCTGAGAGCTTGCGCTTTTTGAAATACGGAAGAATCTTCGTGCGGATGATATGCTCCTTGCTGAGCCATGTGTTGAGCTTCAGCTTGGGCTTGACGTCCTTTTCGTAAAGCGCCACAAAGCTCTCGAAGCTCATATTGACATCAGCCTGCTTCTGCATCAGAAACTCGCGTTCCCATGCCTGAGCCTCTTTCTTGGTCGCAAAACTGCGCTTCAATTTTTGCTGGCGTTCACCGCGCCAGTCGGTATAGCGAAACTGCACATACCATGAGCCGTTCTTCTTGTCCTTAAACGCTGCCATTCGATTCCCTTCTTTCCTTCGGTTCTCTCGTTCCGTAGAACTTCTCGTGGAAGAACTTGCGGTCGATCCTACCTGCAATGGTGATGTAGCCGGTCTTTCGCAGCTCTTCGTTCAGCTCACGGATGAGCTTGTACGCATACGGAACCGATACGCCAAGCTCTTCCGCAACTTCATTTACTCTCATAAAAATTTCTCCTGCCATAGGCAAAATACCTTCCTTTCCTGATTCGTGGTTGATTTTTTCTGCCGTTCTATCCGCAGGACTCTGGCAGGCAACTCTTTTCGGCGCTGTGCCGTTTTCTCTTCTCCTTGGCACGCTCATTTCATCGCCTGCTTCCCCGGAGAAAGTATCCCTTGGACGGTCATTCAGTTTGGCTCTTTTGAATTTCACCCCCCTCTCACCTTACAACGGACATTTTTTCTGCATTTGTTGACCATTGTAATTGTAAAATTTTTATGAATTAAGCTAATATGCTTAGTTTACAACTATTGTACTATACATAACAGTTTAAGTCAATCCGGTTTACAGGAAAATATTAAATAAATTTGCTTAGATTTTTCTTGACGAAATTAAACATATCTGCTATACTCGTTATCAAAGACAACCGACACAGGAGATGGCTATTATGGCGATTGGTGAACGCATCCACTTTTTCCGCACGATGCGGGGCATGACACAGAAATACCTTGGCATGGCACTGGGTTTCCCGGAGAAATCCGCAGATGTCCGCCTTGCGCAGTACGAGAATGGTTCCAGAACGCCCAAAGCGGACGTGACCGCTGCGCTGGCACAGGTGCTTGATGTTTCGCCCAAGGCGCTGGACGTACCGGACATTGACTCCTATATTGGACTGATGCACACGCTGTTCACGCTGGAAGACCGCTACGGTCTTGAGGTCTGCGAGTGCGAGGATGAGGTACATCTGCGCGTTCATATCCACAAAGGACGCGACGCAGCGGAGCTTCACAAAATGCTTGCCGCGTGGGGCGCGGTTGCCGCCAAGCTGAAAGCGGGGGAGATCACCAAAGAAGAATATGACCGCTGGCGCTACCGCTACCCTGAACTTGACACCTCCGGTCAGTGGCACAAGATCACGCCGTCGCAGGAACTTAGTGATATGCTCCTTGCTGATCTCAAGGAACACACCGAAGAATAACAAAAGGCTCTGCCGACCTTCTTTTACAGAAAGTCAGCAGAGCCTTTTTCGCTCTCAATATAGGATTGGATGCGACAGCAAACCTGCAAACCATTCGCTCGCCAAAACAAGAACAAACAAAATGGCTTTGGTATCTGCTATCATTTTGCTATCAAACAGGAAATGAGATTTTCAAAAAGTGAGTGTTTTCAAGGCTTTGCAGCCCCTCATATTCACTTTTTTCTTATTCCCACTCCACCGTTGCGGGGGGCTTGCTGGTGATGTCGTAAACAATTCTGTTGATGCCCTTGACCTCGTTGACGATGCGGCCGCTGATCTTGTCGAGCAGCTCGTAGGGGATGCGGGCCCAGTCGGCGGTCATGAAGTCCTCGGTCGTCACAGCGCGCAGCGCAAGCACGCGGTCGTAGCTGCGGCCATCGCCCATGACGCCGACGGTGCGCGTGTCGGTCAGGACGGCGAAGTACTGGTTCATCTTCTTGTTTTCGCCGGCCTTTTCCAGCTCCTCGCGGTAGATCGCGTCGGCAAGGCGCAGCGTGTCGGCCTTTTCCTTCGTGATCTCGCCCATGATGCGGATGGCAAGGCCCGGGCCGGGGAACGGCTGGCGGGAG
>OHUV01000823.1_pt1 | contig 17636 bp, 19 predicted proteins | sample 1579281 | NCBI WGS metagenome assembly OHUV01 (sample SAMEA3882515, study PRJEB24775) | human gut metagenome | biome: human-associated habitat; feature: intestine environment; material: feces | place: Netherlands | collected 2009/2010
CGCAGCCGCCGGAGCGGTGCTTAAGCCGTTAGGCGGGAATTGTGCGGTGTTGCCTTAACGGAATTCTATCATTTTTGCAAGATAAGGAGCCATGCCTTGCCCAACCCCGATACTTACGGCATTTACCTGCACATCCCTTACTGCCGCAGCAAATGCCGCTATTGTGATTTTTACTCTGCCCCCGGCACGCGCGGGGTGCCGGATGAATATGTAACCGCACTGCTGCGCGAACTTTCCAAAAGCTCCCGCAGGCCGGACACGTTATATTTTGGCGGCGGCACCCCCGCCCTGCTGCGGCCGGACCAGGTGCACCGACTGATCAAAGCCGCCGCCCCGCTGCCGGGTGCGGAGATCACGCTGGAAGCCAACCCCGATGTAGTGACGCCGGAAAATCTGGCTGGTTTTGCAGCCGCCGGGGTAACCCGCATCAGCTTTGGGGTACAGAGCGCAGACGACGCCCAGTTGCGCCGCCTGGGCCGCACCCACACCGCTGCTGCCGCCGCGCAGGCGTTTGCCTGGGCGCGGGAGGCAGGCTTCCGGGAGATCTGCGGGGATATTATGCTGGCGCTGCCCTATTATTCCATCGCGGAGTTTGATAAAACCCTTGCCCTGCTGCAAGCGGGTGGCTGCACCCATATTTCGGCCTACCTGCTCAAGATCGAGCCCGGCACCGCCTTTGGCCGCAACCCGCCGCCGGGCCTGCCGGATGCCGACGCCGCCGCGGAGTTTTACCTGTACGCCGTGCAGCGTCTGGCGCAGGAGGGCTACCGGCAATACGAGATCAGCAACTTTGCCTGCCCCGGCCACGAAGGACGGCACAATCTGCTGTATTGGAACTGTAAAGATTACTGGGGCATTGGTCCGGCGGCCCACAGCTGCCTGGGCAGTGTGCGCCGCTTTTGGCCTAATGACACCGCTGCTTTTATTGCCGGGACTGTTCAAGAGCAGTACGAAGGCCCCTGCAACGCCGAGGATTACCTGATCATGCAGTTGCGCCTTTGCAGCGGGCTGAATCTGACCGAGTATGCGGCCCGGTACGGCGTTCGGTTCGATGCCGGCCAGATGGCATTTTTGCGCCACTGCGCCGCCAGCGGCTATGCTGTGCTGGATGGCGATACCCTGCGGCTGACGCCGAGTGGCATGATCGTACAGAATGCCATTCTGGAAGAACTGATTTGATTTTCAAAAACATCCGCCGTCCATATGGGTGCTTTGGGCCACTGGCTGGTCGTGCAGCCCCATCGAAACGCCCAGTGCTTCATCCACGCGGCGCATGTCATCTTCCGGAATGCGCCCGGCGCGCTCCCTCAGGCGGCGTTTATCCAGTGTGCGAATTTGTTCGGTCAGCACAATGCTGTCTTTGGCCAGGCCGCAGCGGTTGGCCCGCACGCCGATATGGGTGGGCAGGCGGTTTTTATCCTGCCTGCTGGTGATGGCGGCAGCGATCACGGTGGGGCTGTGCCGGTTGCCGATATCGTTCTGAATGATAAGTACCGGCCTGACTCCCCCCTGCTCCGACCCAACCACCGGGCTGAGATCTGCGTAAAACACTTCACCTCTGTGCACTTCCATAACAAAACCTCCCTGCTGATACTGCAATGCGTTCTGTTTACAGTATAAGCAGGGAGGCTTTATTTTAATCATGAATCGGTGGGGCAAAAAAGCATTGCGATTCTATCTGGCGGGGAATGCAAGTGGTTGCCATATGCCCAACATGCGGGACAGCAAGCATCGTCCCCTACAAATGATTTGCAGCGTTTGCTGCAATCAGCAAGGTTTCCATGCGGCGGGGAGGGGCCTTGAAATGTACCGCAAACCACACAAATGCTTTGCCGTGCTTTACTGCTTGCGGCAAACCATGTATCACTCCACCCGTTCCAACACCACAAACGCACCGGCAAGGCCGGCCTCATGGGTCAAGCTCAAATGAGCCTGCAAATGGTTCTGCGCCATGAAACGGGCGGCTTTACCGGTAAATTCCAGGTAAGGCGCACCGCTTGGCCGGCGCAGGGCGGCGATTTCCGCCATGGAGAACCCGGAAAGGCCGGTGCCGCAGGCTTTCAAAAACGCTTCTTTTGCAGCAAAGTTGGCCGCGGCGGTTTCCGCCTGCTTCTTGCCCGTATGGGCGACAATGAGCTCCTGCTCCGCCGGGGTATACACATGCTGCAAAAATGCCGGGCGGGCAATGCTCTTTTCAATCCGGCCCACATCACACAGGTCTGTGCCAATGCCGTAAATCACAGCAGGCCCTCCTTTTCCAGCGCGGCCAGCAGGGCAGCTTTCTTGTTGGGCAGGCGGCCCTCCATCACGGCGCGCAGCAAGGTGTTCAGCGCCTTACCCACCGCGGGACCGGGGGTGATGCCTGCATCCATCAGGCTGGCCCCGTTCACGGCAAGCTGGCCTACCGTATAACAGGCGGTAGCCGAAAGTTCCAGCATCCGTCCCTCAAAAGCGCGCACCTGCTGTTCGCGCTGCATCACTCCCGCATTGCGGGCATGGGCGGCAAGATCTGCGAGCTTCAGGCGGCAAAGGCGCTGCAAAAATGCGGCACCATAGCGGTTCAGCATGTTCAGGATGCCGGCATCATCGCTGGGCAGGGCACCATCGTGGATAGCAACCAGCGCGCTGGCGCTTTCCACAAGATAAGTAGGCGCCTTGAGCCGCAGCAGGATGCTGCGCGCCATTTTACTTCCGGCCTGGTTGTGGCCGGGAAAATGCGCCGCGCCGTCCGGGCCGACGGTGCGGCATTCCGGCTTGGCCAGATCATGCAGAAAAACACTCCACCGCAGAATGCGGGCATTTTTATCGTCCATGCCCGCCACATCCAGCAGTTCCACCGCCACGGCGGTGTGCTGCCACACATCATAGCAGTGCCAGCGCCCCGGCTGGGTGCAGCCGATGCATGGCTCAATCTCCGGCACCGCCCCGGCAAGAATCCTGCCATAGCGACTCAGCACTTTGCCCGCAGCGGGGGCGGCCAGCAGCTTATCCAGCTCGGTATAAATGCGCTCGGCGGAAATATTCTGGATGCTCTGCCGCATGTCCAGCGCGGCGCGCTCGGTGGCTTTCTCCAGAGCAAAATCCAGCTGGGCGGCCAGCCGCACCGCGCGCAGGATGCGCAGGGCATCCTCGGCAAAACGTTCTTCCGGGTCGCCCACGCAGCGCATCAGGCAGGCGTGCAGGTCACTGCGGCCGCCGTACAGGTCGATCAGTCCCTCGCCGGGGGCATAAGCCATGGCGTTGATGGTAAAATCCCGCCGGGCAAGATCCGGCTGCACCTGCGGCACAAACTGCACGGCATCCGGGTGGCGGCTGTCATGGTACTGGCCATCCACACGGTAGGTGGTGATTTCGTAGGGGGTGCCGCCCACGATGACGGCAACGGTGCCGTGCTTTTCCCCCGTTAAGATCTGGCGGTAGGCGGAAAACACCGTCCGCACCTGTTCCGGTCTGGCAGAGGTGCATATATCCCAATCGCCGGGGGTACGCCCCAGCAGGCTGTCCCGCACGCAGCCGCCTACGACATAGGCTTCAAACCCGGCGCGGCGCAGTGCCCCCAACAGGCGGGATGCCGCCGCGGGAATGCTGATTTTGATTTGCGGTTCATGGCCAGACAAGGCGGTCACTTCCCCTCTGCAAGTATTTCAGCCGCACGGCGGTTTATCAGCCAAAGTTCCATTCTTCGGCAAGGTCTACGCAGCAGGCCACACAATCGCCTTCCTCACGCAGGGCGGCAATCTTAGCTTCAGCTGCTTCGGCATCCGGCATCCAGGTAACAATAAAAAAGTTCTCCGCCGGAACGCCGTAATACACCCAGGTGCCATCGGCACGCACCAGGTCTGCCAGGTGGTCCAGTTCCTCGCCGTCGGTCAGGCCCTGGCCTTCTTCGGCGTAAATCATTTCCGGCTGCACCTGCATGGAATCGATCACGGTAATGCTGCTGTTGATGTAAGTATCGCGGTCGGTGCTCTGGTCGCTGTTTTTCCACGCGGTGGCAAACGCTTTTACAAGCAGCTCCCGCACTTCCAGCATTTTATCGCCTTGCTGATACATGATAACTCTCTGCCTTTCCATTTATAAATATATGAATACAGTATAACACGAAACAGGCCTGCACGCCATAAGAATAGAAAGAATTTTGGCGCACGCTCCGTAGGGCAATGCCGAGCAGTGCTTTACCCCCGCCGCATATACAAAATCGGGTACGGGCCGTCCTGTTCATCCAGCTCACTGCGGCGGTATACGGCAAAGCCCATGTGCCGGTAAAAACCGGCTGCCGCCGGGTTCTGCTCGTTCACGGTCAGCTCACTCACGCCGTACTGCTCCATGCCAAGGCACAGCAGGCGGGCACTAAGGCCCTGGCCGCGCGCCTCCGGGTCCAGAAAGAGCATTTCCAGCCGGTTCTCCTGCACGCCCATAAAGCCGACCGGTGTGCCGCTTTCATCCTGCGCAACAATCAGGTGTTCCACCCCGCACAGGGCCTGCGGAACATAAGTACGGATAGCGGCAATTTCCGGCGCAGACAAAAACAGGTAGGTTGCCTGCACAGAGCGCTGCCATACTTCCACCAGCTGTTGGACCAGCTGCGGGGCCGGGCAGAAACTTCGGCTATTTTCACGGTGATATCCTCTCTTTTGTTTTATGCTCTAAATCCTGTAATAACAAACAACGGGGAGCTGCCAGGCAGCCCCCCGTTGCTTGTTATTATTTAGTTGAACTTAAAGATTTTTTGTGCCACATGGTAGCCCCACAGGGTGATCTTGTGACCCAGCGTACCGGGCAGGTTGCAGACACCGGCGACGGAATAGCGGCACTTGTTGTACACGCGCTCATCGTGGTTTTTCAGGTACTGCCACAGCTCGGTCTTTTTTTCAAAAGCCTCCGGGCGGCCATCCATCGTCAGGAACACGCTGGAGATCGCCATCATCATGGACAGATAGTTGAACATGTAGGCACGCAGCTTTTTCTGGCTTTCCGGCAGAGCATACAGATCCACCGCGTCGATCATGATCTTGGTCACGCGCAACTGCTGGTCCACGCGCTTGACCATCACGCTCTCATTCACGCTCTGGTCATCACGGCCAATAAAGTAACGGTACAGGTCAATATCCATATAGTACAGACGCTGGCAGAGCGGCAGCGGCTGGTAGACGAACACGTTATCAACATAGAAGGTATGCTTGGGCAGCTCCAGGCCGCTGTCACGCAGGATCTGGGTGCGGTAGATGACGGTGTGCATCAAAATGTTCTGGCTCGGCGGGAAACGGCCGATCTCATCCCAGGCAAACACACGGTCCTGCGGCAGAATACTCTTGTAGCTGACGGTGTGGTGGGTGTTATCCACCACATGCTCGTACACATAGTTGCACATCAGCAGGTCCACCGGCTGCTCCATGGCGGCAAAACCGCGCAAGGTCTGCATGATCTTTTGCAGAGCTTCGGCATCCAGCCAGTCGTCAGAGTCCACAACTTTGAAGTACATACCGCTTGCGTTGCGGATGCCCTGGTTGACACCCTCGCCATGGCCACCGTTTTCCTGGTGGATGACCTTGACGATGTTGGGGTATTTTTCAGCATAGGCATCGGCAATTTTGCCGGTGTCGTCCTTGGAGCCGTCATCTACAAGGATGATCTCGGCCTCCTTCCCGGCGGGCAGCAGCGTTTCTACGCAGCGGTCCATATAGGCTGCGGAATTATAACACGGTACGGTAAAGGTGATCAGCTTCATAACAGGCCTCAATTCTTATAGTTTCATGCTTATTTGCGGGGTGCGGGGCCGGTCTGCTGCACATTTTGCAGCCAGTCCTGCCAGGTGCGGCTGGCAAAATCCGCCGTTTGGGTGATCTGCGGCCAGAACTCTGCCATTGGTTCATCATAAATGCCAACGGTAGCGAAACCGGCGGCGCGTGCGGTGGCAATCCCCACGGGGGAATCCTCAAACACGGTTGCCTGCACGGGGTTCTGCACACCAAAACGGTGCAAAGCATCCAGATATACATCCGGCTTCTTTTTGCCGTCAGGGTTCTTGCAGTCCACCGCAAATTCAAACCAGCGCATCAGCCCGTGGGAGGTCAGCGCGGCTTCGATCAGCGGTGTTTCGGTGCCGGATGCCACGCACATGCGCACACCGCGTGCGTGCATGGCTGCCAGCACCTGCTCAACGCCCGGCTTTACGGTGGCTTCCTGCGCATAGCCGTACCGCGCTTCGGCACGGATCAGCTCTGCGCATTCAGGCTCCGTCAGCGGCACGCCAAGCTGCTGCACAAACATCGCGGCGGTTCCTTCCACCGTAAGGGTCATGTTGGCCATGCGCTGTTCATGGGTGATGGTTTTGCCATATTTTGCAAGGATGCGGTCCGTTACATGGTCCCACATGCCGGTGGAGCACAACAGGGTGCCATCCATATCAAAAATTGCGTAAGGGGTCAGTTCCACGGCGTACCTCACAATCGTTTTGGGGTGCAAAATTGTACCCTGCAATAAGCAATACGTTTTAAGGATACTAAATTTTGCAAAAAAAAACAACCCCTCCGGCATAACCATTGCCGGAGGGGCTGCGCACCGGGTGGGTGGCCTGGTGCCTGCTTGCTTGTTTCAAGGTGCAACAAACAGTATTATGGTGAATCAATCATCCATATCTTATTTATGCCCTATTCGTGGTAAATTCCGGTCATAGCCGCATCCTTCTGCGCACCATTACCGTGTGCGGGTCCAATCGTCGAGAACGATACGGTACCGTCTTAGTACTCCCGGTCGAAGCGGCAAAAGTCATGAACGCCGGAGGGGATCACGTCGTTGTAGACATCTTCCGGCAGGTTATAGGCTTCCTCACTGTCCAGAATACCACGTACCCACTTTGCAAACGAACGAAGGTTCAACATTGCAACCCCATCTCCTTTCTGTCTTTATTATATCCAGCGCAGGGGGATTTTGCAATGCACGCTTTGTACAATCTTACAAAAGTTTTTTGTATATTATAAACTATTTCGTTATTTTGTATATTTTGCGGCTGCATCTGTACGCGTCACGCGGACATTTCGTCTTGGTAGTCCTCCCATGCCTCCTGCATGGTATCGGCGGAAAAAAGGAACTCGCCCGTTGCGGAATAAACTTCAATGTGGCCTGCTACATACCGGAATTGTGCTGTCATGGGAACCCCTGCCTTTCTGCTTTGCTATGGTTTTATTATAGCAGACATCCAGGGCGATAAACCGGACTTCCAGTCCTCGCAGACGAAAAAGCAGGGTGATAAAGTGTACTTTAAGTCTTTGTGCGGGCCACATAGGCGGCAAAACCGCGCAAAAAGCGCATCATACCCAGCACCCACAGGCACAAAAGGAACCAGAGTGCCGTGTATTTTGGGCACACAAGCCCGGCAAGGTTGCCCCATTCCTGGCTGTAATCCCACACCTCAACATGCAGCAGACGGCGGCAGGCAAGCCCGGTGCCCAGTTCCAGCACCGAAACCCCAACCGCGCCGATCCCCGCCAGCAGCGGGGTGGGCAGTGGCAGGCGGCCGAGGGCATCCAGTGCGCAAAGGCAGGCCCCGCCCGCCAAAAACATCGTCCAATGGGTTGTGCCGCGCCAGGCGATCTCCAGCGCAAGGTACGCGGTACCGCCCATGGCAAACAGCACCAGCTGCCCCGGCGCAGCCAGACGGTAGAAACAAACAGACATACAAACGCCCCCTGTACAGTATGGAAGAATGACCCCATCATCCTTTGCCATAGTATGTGCAGGGGGCGCAGTTTGTAACCATTCTGTAATAAAATTACAGCATTTTATTTGGACAGCTTCTTCAGCAGTTCGCTGCGGGTATCCCACAGGTTCCTGCTCAGGTCAACATAATAGCGGTGCGGGTTTTCAAAGCGCTTTACTTCGTCCCACAGGGTGCCTACCTGGGCTTTGCAGAACTTGCGGATATCAGCCAGGTTGGGGTTGGTGTAAACGCGCTTGCCGTTCTCATAGATCGGGGTGGAAATGCAGCGGGCAGTGCTGTTGACATAGGTGCATTCCTTCCAGGTCTCGATGGGGTCAAACAGGGTAATGCCGTTCTTGGTATCCACCACTTCGTCTGCCATAGTGATCAGGTCTGCCTGGGCTTTGCCGTCCTCATCATAGATACGCCATACCTTTTTCAGGCAGGGAATGGTCATCTTTTCCACGGATTCGGAGAGCTTCATCTTGGGGGTATAGCTGCCGTCATCCTCTTTCACTGCGGCCAGCTTGTACACGCCGCCAAACACGGGGTCGCTCTTGGCGGTGATCATGTTCTCGCCAATACCAAAGCTGTCCACACGGGCACCCTGCAAAATCAGGTCGCGCACGATGTATTCATCCAGAGAGTTGGAAGCGCAGACGGTGCAGTCCGGGTAACCGGCGGCATCCAGCATCTGGCGGGCCTTTTTGGAAAGGTAGGCAATATCGCCGGAGTCAATGCGCACACCTTTGGGGCGCTTGCCCATCGGCTTCAGCACTTCGTCAAACACCTTGATGGCATCGGGCACGCCATGGCGCAGAACGTTGTAGGTATCCACCAGCAGCACGCAGTTGTCCGGGTACATCTCGGCATACTTCTTGAATGCGTCATACTCGGTGGGGAACATCTGCACCCAAGAGTGTGCCATAGTGCCGGATGCCGGGATACCGAAGTCACGGGCAGCCATCACGCAGGAGGTGGAGCTGCAGCCGCCGATGTAGGAAGCGCGGGCGCCAAAGTAGGCGGCGTCATACCCCTGGGCACGGCGGGCGCCAAACTCCATAACCGGGCGGCCAGCGGCAGCGCGGCAGATGCGGTTTGCCTTGGTGGCAATCAGGCACTGATGGTTAAAGGTGACCAGCAGCAGGGTTTCCAGCAGCTGGCACTCAATAGCCGGGCCTTCTACGGTCACAATGGGCTCCTGCGGGAAGATGGGCATGCCCTCTTCAATCGCCCAGATATTGCAGTGCAGCTTAAAGTTGCGCAGATAGTCCAGGAACTGCTCATTGAAAGCACCGGTGGAGCGCAGATAATTGATGTCTTCCTCGGTAAATTTCAGGCTATCCACTGCGTTGATGAACTGCTCCAGGCCGGCCATAATGGCGTAACCGCCGCCGTCCGGCACCTTGCGGAAGAACATATCAAAGACGGCAATTTTATCCTTATACCCTTCGTCCAGGTAGCCGGCCGACATGGTAAGCTCATAAAAATCCGTCATGGTTGTCAGGTTGCGTTTTACATCCAACATAGTACAATGTACCCCCTTATGGCTGGCTAGTGCCCGCCATTATTCCTTATTCCAATCGTTCGGTTTATTTTTGCGTTTTGGGGTCGGTTGCTCCACACGGCGCACCGTAAGCAGCATAACATACACCCACAAAACCGCATAGACAACAGCCGCTATGATGCAAAGCACAACAACGACCTTGAAATAAGTGCTTGAAAAGAAAGCCTTTACCTTCGCCATGGTATACAACAGCTCGTTGCGGTCCACGCTGCTGCCGGCCAAAAGGTCCACCGTGCCAACGGTTTCGCCCTGCATGGTAACGGTAACGGTACCCACCACATCGCCCTGCTTGATGGGCGCGGAGAGGTGCTCCGGAACATTGAAGGTCTTTTCCGTCAGCTCTGCCCCGCCCTGCCGCGGCAAAAGAGTCTGCATATCATCCGCCGGGTAGATCATTACCGTATCCGTCTGGGAGGAATACACAATAGGCAGCTCGGTGATGGGCTGGGTGGTATCCAGCGCCGCGGTTACGGTAAAGGTGGCGAACGCCCAATCCATCAGCTCGGCGGTTTCGGTCAGCGCCGGGCGCGGGTCTTCGTCTGTTTTGGGACTGTGCAGCACCACGCTGACATAGGTTTCGCCGTCCTGGGTGTGCCAGCCCGCAAAATTCTGCCAGTCATCCAGGCTGCCGGTTTTGCCGCCTTTGGTGTAAGAGCGGTAATAGTTGCTGCTGGGCGAAACCAGCTTATCACTGGTCAGGATGGTATAGGGCGAATCATGCTTGGTGGAGGCCGGCATCTGGTAGCTTTCCTCCCCTGCCGCCTGGGCAAAGGCATCATAGCCCATAGCCACCCGCACCAGCAGGTAGGCATCCCGCGCGGTGGTCACATTGCCGGGATCCAGCCCGCAGGGGTCAGTAAAGGTAGTGCCGGTGCAGCCGATGCGGGCAGCTTCATCGTTCATCATGGCCACAAAGTTATCAATGCTGCTGCCGCTCATATAGTCTGCCACGATATACGCTGCCTCGTTGGCGCTGGGCAGCAGCATGGCATACAGCAGGCTGCGCAGGGTATGGGTCTCGTCTTTCCAGATATCCGCCGTGGAAGCATTTTTGCCGTACAGGTAATCATAGATATAGCCCGGCGCTGTAATGCTGATGGTATCCAGCTGGTCCTGGTAGCTTTCCAGCATCAGGATCATGGTCATCAGCTTGGTCAGGCTGGCGGCGGCCATGGGGGTTTCGCTGTTTTTTTCATAAACAACCAGCCCCGTATCGGTGTTAGCCACATAGGCTGCCTCTGCGGTAACAGAAAATCCCGGTGTCAGGTTGGGGGCATCGGCGGTTTCCTCCGCTGCGGCGGGCAGGACCAGCAGCACCGCCAGCAGCAGTACCACAAGGCAGGCAGACAGGAATTGTTTCATGGCATGTCCTTTTTGGTTTGTCGGCCCAGCCTGTAAAGTTATGTGTCAATACAGGTCAAGCCTTAGTATAGCAAATTCTTTCTGCAAAAAAAAGAGATTATACAAAAAAATCAAAAATAATTTGGGCAGTTTTTTATTGGAAATAAAGATGTCAAGACTAATTCATGGCCCCGGCTGTGGCAAACAGGCGCTCCACTTCGTCCGAAAGGGCTTTGTGCTCCGGTTTGGCCAGGTTGGGGTCCAGGGCCAGCAGGGCTTTGGCTTCCTGCTGGGCAACAGTCAGGGTGCGGGTATCCTGCACAAGGTCCGCCACATGCAGGGTGGGCAGGCCGTGCTGTGCTTCGCCGAAAAAGTCGCCGGGGCCGCGGGTTTCCAGGTCATACTTGGCAACGGCAAAACCATCCGATGTGCGGCACAAAAAGTGCAGCCGCTGGCGTACCGCTTCTCCCTCGTTATCCGAAATCAGGATACAGCAGGAATTCGCCGCACCGCGCCCCACGCGGCCGCGCAGCTGGTGCAGTGCCGAAAGGCCGAACCGCTCTGCATTTTCGATCACCATTACGGTTGCATTGGGCACATCCACACCGACTTCAATCACGGTGGTGCTGACCAGCACATCCAGCTCCCCGGCCTTGAACTGCTGCATCACTTCATCTTTATCTTTCGGCTTCATTTTGCCGTGCAGCAGGCCGATGCGCCGCCCCGGCAGCAGCGGGCAGGCCACCTGCTCGTAATACTGCTTGACGGCTTTCATGCCGGAATCCATTTCGTTTTCCTCAATGGCCGGGCAGACGATATATACCTGATGCCCTGCGGCGATCTGTTTTTCCAGAAAGCCGTACATATCGCGGCGCTTTTTGCCAGTGATGAACCAGGTCTTGATGGGCTTGCGGCCGGGGGGCAACTCATCCAGGATGGAGATATCCAGATCCCCGTACATCAAAAGCCCCAGCGTACGCGGGATGGGGGTTGCGCTCATGACCAGCAGGTGCGGGTTGTTGGCCTTGCCCGCCAGAATGCCGCGCTGCCGCACGCCAAAGCGGTGCTGTTCGTCCACAATGGCAAGGCCGAGATTTTTGAACACTACGCTGTCCGTCAGCACCGCATGGGTGCCAACCACCAGCCCGGCACGGCCATCCGCAATGGCGGCAAGGGCCACCCGCTTTTCGGCGGCTTTCATGCCGCCCACCAGCAAGGTAACGTTGACGCCAAACGGCTCCAGGCGGTCGGCCAGGTTGGCGGCGTGCTGGCGGGCCAGAATTTCCGTTGGGGCCAGCATGGCGCTCTGCCAGCCATTTTGCGCGGCAAACCAGATGGCCGCAGCGGCCACCAGCGTTTTGCCGCTGCCTACATCGCCCTGCAGCAGACGGTTCATCGGGGTCTGGCCGCACAGATCATGGCAGATTTCTTCTGCCGAGCGGCGCTGTGCCCCGGTGGGTGCATAGGGCAGGCTGCGCCAGAACGGTGCAAGGTCCAGCTCCCGCATGGGGGCACCGGTAATTTTGCGGCCATGGCCCCGCATCAAAAATATGCCCAGCTGCAGGATATACAATTCTTCAAAGATCAAACGGCGGCGGGCGGCAGCGGCGTCCGCTGCATCCCGCGGGGCATGGATGGCCCGCACAGCATCCGCTTTGGGCGGCATGCGGTAGCGGGTCAGCAGCTCTGGCGGCAGCGGGTCATCCAGCTGGGCCACATATTCCAGCGCCAGCTGGGCGCAGCGGGTCAGGCGGGCGGCGGGCAGCCCTTCGGTGCTTCCGTAAACCGGCAGCAGGGGCGCCGCAGCAACCTGGGCTTCGGTGCGCACAAGCGGGTGTAGGATTTCCCGCCGGGTCATCATGCCGCCAACGCGGCCCTCGAAATAATATTCGGTTCCAGGTTCCAGCTTTTCCGCCGCATAGGGCGCGTTGAACCAGGAAAGCGCCAGCATTCCCGTATCGTCCCCTGCCAGCACATGGGAGAGCATCCGCCCGCCTTTAACGCGCCGGTCCGGGTCCCGCTGCAGCACCGTTGCCTTTACGCAGCAGTCCACATCAAACGGCGCTGATACTACCGTGTACGGCTGGGAATAATCAATATACCGCCGCGGATAGTGCAGCAGCAGATCCCGGATGGTATAAATGCCGAGCTTGGCAAACTTTTTGGCGTAAGCCGGGCCAACGCCTTTCAGGTATTGGATGTCGCTGTTGATATCCGGCATGGCTGCACCTCCTTCCGGTAGGGTTATAAACAAAGGACGAACATGCGTTTTGATGCACAAGTTCGTCCTTGAATGGTTTTGTCCGTTATGCCGGGATCACTCCACGCTGAGCATATAGTAGTAAACCGGCTGACCGCCATGGATATGGCTGACCTCCACGCTGGAGCCGCACTTGGACTGCACCAGTTCGGTGGTATGTTCGGCATCTTCCTCGCTGACTTCCGCACCGGAGATCACGGTGATGAACTGGCTGTCCTTTTTCTTCATGGAACGTGCCAGGCGGTAGGTCATCTTGGTAATGTCGCTGCCAGTGGCAACGATCTTACCGTTTTCCAGCGCCATGATCTCACCCTTACGGATGGGGCGGCCGTCAAACTCGCTGTCGCGGGCGGCATAGGTGATCAGGCCGGTAGCAACCTTTTCGGCGGCGGCCATCATGTTGACGGCGTTCTCCTCCGGGGCGGCTTCGGGGTCAAAGTTCAGCATAGCGGTCATGCCCTGGGGCACGGTACGGGTAGGCAGAACCAGGACCTTGCGGTCAGCCAGCTTTTCTGCCTGTTCGGCAGCCATGATGATGTTTTTATTGTTGGGCAGCACCAGAACGGTCTTGGCGGGCACGCTCTGGATGGCAGCCAGGATATCCTCGGTTGCCGGGTTCATGGTCTGGCCGCCGGAAACAACGGCATCCACGCCCAGGTCCTCAAACACGGATTTCAGTCCATCGCCCGCTGCCACGGCAACAAAGCCATAGGCGCGGTCCGGGTCAACTGCAGCGTAAACAAAAGTTTCCTTTGCGCCGGTCTCGGCAGCCTTTTCCTCGGCTTCGGCCTGCTTTTCCAGGCCCTTGGCCTGCTTCTGGCGGGCCAGGAACTGCTCGTGCATGTTCTCGATCTTAAAATTGGTCAGGTAGCCATACTTGATGGCCTCGCTCAGCATCATGCCGGGGTCAGCCGTATGCACATGGCAGTTGGCCACATCGTCATCCTCGATCACAACAACAGAGTCGCCGTTGGATTCCAGGAAAGCGCGCAGGCGGGTGATGCTTGCTCCGGGATCCTTATGGACCAGGAATTGGGTGCAGTAGCCGTTTTTGATATCCTCAACCTTCATCAGGTCGTCGGCAAACACGCCCTTGCCTGCTGCGCTGGAATCCAGCTTCGGCTTGGCGGCAACCTCGGCACCGGCAACGATCTCGCCGCCGTCAAACACCTGCTTCATGCCCTCAAACACCAGCATGATGCCCTGGCCGCCGGCATCCACAACGCCAGCCTTTTTCAGCACAGGCAGCAGGTTCGGGGTGTCCTCCAGAGCTTTCTGGCCAGCTTCGCACACGGTGGCCCACAGCTGCGGCACATCGTCGGTTTCAGCGGCAACGGCAGCCTCGGCAGCCAGGCGGGTAACGGTCAGGATGGTGCCCTCGGTGGGCTTCATGACCGCCTTGTAAGCAGCTTCCACGCCCATCTGCAGGGCTTTGGCCAGGTCAGCGGCCTCGGCATCGGTTTTACCGGCCAGCGCCTTGGAAAAACCGCGGAACAGCAGGCTGGTGATAACGCCGGAGTTGCCGCGCGCACCGCGCAGCATGGCGGAAGCAGCGCTCTTGCTGGCTTCGGCCACCGTGCAGGTATCCGGCATGGCGTTCAGCTCGCTCAAGGCCGCGCCGATCGTCATGCTCATATTGGTACCTGTATCACCATCCGGCACAGGGAAAACGTTCAGCTCGTCCACGCGGGTACGTTGATTTGCAATATTGTTGGCGCCGGAAATGATGGCGTCGCGCAGTGTCTTACCAGTAATCATTCTAACAGTTGCACCTCATTGTAATTTTTGGGGAAACAAGCCGCCGGGGCAAATGCCAGCCGGGGCCCCCGCCGCTTTATTCGTCAATGATATCATCAACAAACACATCAATGCGGGCCACTTTCAGGCCGGTTGCATGTTCAACTTCATCTTTAACGCGGTGGGTAATGCTTTGCGTGATGGAAGCGATGTTCAGGCCATACCCCACTTTGATGTGCAGGGTGATGACCAGCCGCCCTTCCTGCTGGCTTACGGTAACGCCTTTTTCGGGCAGGGAGCCGTTGCGCAGCGCTTCGCGCACTGTGCTGGCGGCAGAGCTTTGGCCCATGGCGGCAATACCGTAACAGTTTTTGGCAGCTTCGGCCACAAGGCCCGAGAAGTAATCATTCGTAAGCGAAATATGTCCCAAAGGATTCACTCGTGTGATCATTTGCGTTCCTCCCTATGGAATACAGATGAATTCCCAGCTTCGGGTTTAACCCTTTTGCCGGGTTCCATGTGCGTCAGTTACAGCTAACGCAATTCTATTATACACGATTTGTTTCGGTTTGAACAGAGCTTTTTGTAAAAAGCCCTGCCGAAAAGGGAACAAAATTTGCAGCCTAATTTTTTACATCGGTTTTAACAATCCATTCACAAAGTTCTCCCAAACGGCGCGTATACTTAATATTAGTAAAGGTCGTACTTTTAATGCCCGCCCCGGCAGTAGATGCGGGGAGCAGCAAAAGCCGCCATACACAGTGCTTTCCCTTTCCATCAAGATAACCTGCAAAGGAGTTATTTTCCGCCATGAATCTGTTGTTCTTTTTAACGCCAAAACAGGACGTTTTATTTATCTATGAAGATTTTACCCTGCGCCAGACCCTTGAAAAATGGTCCAACCAGCGCTTTGCCACCATTCCGGTATTAAAACGCAACGGCGAATACCTGGGTACCATGACCGAGGGCGACATTTTATGGGGCATCAAAAGCATTCACGGGCTGGATATTGACGCCAGCGAGGATATCCCCATCGCCTCTTTCCCCCGCCGCCGGGATTACAAGGCAGTTCCCGTTACCACTGACATGCACGCTTTGCTGAACGCCGCCGTTGACCAGAATTTTGTTCCCGTGGTGGATGACCGCAACGTATTTATCGGCATTGTACGCCGTACCGCAATTTTGCAGCAGGTTGCCAAAGACTATGAGAGCCCAAAGGGCAATGTGTTCCCGGAAACCGCTAAAAGCAAAGCCCGCAAGGAGGCGGCATTTGTGTAAGAAAATCCGGTTATTTGCACTGCATTTTTCATGTGTTTTATTCCATAGTGACCACCGGGGCGCACATTGTATGCCCGCCAACCTGGCGGCATATCAATGCCAACGCAAAGACGTCACATATTTTAACAAGTCGTACACACAGCAAACAGCCGTGGGCGAACGATGTTCGCCCTTACCAAGACATTTAAGGCAACACCGCACAATTCCCACCTTGCGGCTTAAGCACCGCTCCGGCAGCTGCGGTACGGCATCTGCGTTGCCAAAATGCTCGATAATGTCGGGTTGCGGTACTCGCATCGTGCTTCGGGGGCAAAAGCCCCTCGCACTCTGCGACCGCTGCCCCTGCTTCGGTTCGCTGTTTCCGCCACTGGCGGCGCTCACCTTTGCAGCATCCAGTATTATCTGCGCTTTTGGCTTAGCAGCTGCCGCACCTCGCTCGCCGTATCGGTACTTAGAATTATGCGGTATTGCCCTTATTGTACGGATCGTGCGGCAGGGAAGCGAACAACATCTCTCTTCAAGCACTTCCGCCCCTTTTCAAATTTCTAATTTCTCATTCCTAATTTCTAATTTTATCATTTCCGGTCTGGGGCCAATCACACCCCCACCACGCTCCAATGCTTATCCACATGGTTCAGCACTTCGCAGCCGGTTTCGGTCACGATGACAAGGTCCTCCACGCGCACGCCAAACTTGCCCGGCAGGTATACGCCCGGCTCAATGGAGAAGATCATGCCCGGCTTTACGGTATCGGTGTTGGCTGCGCTCACATCGCCCTTTTCGTGATCGGTCTGACCGATAAAGTGGCCCAAGCGGTGGTTGAAGTACTCGCCATAGCCCGCTTTGGTGATCAGGTCACGGGCGGCGGCGTCAATATCGCACAGGCGCACGCCGGGGTGGATCATCGCCTCGGCGGCTTCGTTGGCCTGGCGCACCAGATCATGGATGGCGGCATACTCCGGCTTCGGCTCCCCGCAGAAGAATGTGCGGGTCATATCGGAGCAGTAACGGTTCTTGCAGCAGCCCATATCGATCAGCACACACTCGCCTTTTTCCAGCACAGTATCGTCCGGCTCGTGGTGGGGGTCAGCGGCGTTTGCACCAAAGGATACGATGGTGGTAAATGCCACACTCTCGCAGCCGGCTTTCTTGTACTCGTTGTCAATGTACTCGGCAACCTGCTTTTCGGTCATGCCGGGCTTGACGTAGTCGCGCGCTTTCAGGATGGTTTCATCGTTGATGCGGGATGCTTCCTTCATCAGCATCTGTTCTTCGGCATCCTTCACGGCGCGGCAGGCATCCACGCAGTCGGAAGCCAGCACTACCGGCATACCGGGGCACAGCTCCATCAAAGGGATCAGGAACTTGGCAGGCCATTCCTTGTCGATGCCCAGAGTCTTGGTTTTGTCCACCACTTCGGCGATCTGCTCCACCGGCTTGTCCGAGTCCGTGTGCCACACTTCGCGGCAGGGGGCCTGCGGCACAAAGAACAGCTTGTTCAAAAAGATGACCGGCTCGCCCTGCACCGGCAGGTACAGCGCCATCAGGCGCTCATACGGCTCCACACTGGCACCAGTCAGGTACCAGATGCTTTTGGAGTCGCTGATGATCATTTGGGTCAGGCCGTGCGCCTGCATTTCGGCGCGCACGCGCGCTACACGCTGTTCGTTCATATTATAATCCTCACCTTTCAGGTAAATTTAAGGCAACACCGCACAATTCCCGCCTTACGGCTTAAGCACCGCTCCGGCGGC
>OHUV01000870.1_pt1 | contig 16641 bp, 12 predicted proteins | sample 1579281 | NCBI WGS metagenome assembly OHUV01 (sample SAMEA3882515, study PRJEB24775) | human gut metagenome | biome: human-associated habitat; feature: intestine environment; material: feces | place: Netherlands | collected 2009/2010
GCGCCAGACGCGGCGGCCGGATTTTTTCTTACTCATGTTTTTCCTCCTTGTGTATCCTTGTGTATATCGTAATCGCGTGTAGGGCGCGTTACTTCTTGCTGCGTTCCTTGATAGCCTTCTGCTCCTCGGGCAGGTTTTTCTCAACCGTCCAGAACAGGATCAGGATGACGGCGCCGATGATATAGCAGACGGTCTCGACCCAGATATAGCTGACGGAGATCGCGGTCTGCACACTGGCGGTCTGGGCGGCGGTGCCCAGAGCGACGTCGGCGGCTTGGTTATAGCCGCTGCCGTTCAGCATGGCGCTGAAAATGGAGTTGCAGATCGGCGTGGCGGCGACCATAAGGGAGCTGTAGATGCTCATGGTCAGACCGTCGGTGCGGATGCCGGTGCGGTACTCAATGTGGTCGATAACGTCGGCAATCATGGCCAGGATCAGATAGCAGGCCGGGGAAGAACCCAGACACTTGAGGGCCACGCCGATGGCAACCGGCACGATATTGCCGCCGCCCAGACCTGCGATGATGCCGCCCACGGCTCCCAGCAGCATAAAGCCGCCGCAGACCAGACGCTTACCGAACTTGTTGGCCAGGGGCACCACAAAGACCGCAGCCACGGCCATCGGGATAGCGCCCATGATGCTGAGCAGACCCTGGGAGGCGCCCCATGCGTCCGCCGTGCCGAAGAAAGTGTTGTCCAGAACCCATTTGCAGAAGTAGCTCATGGAGCCGTTCTTCATTGCGCCGCTCCACTGGAACAGCATATAGAACGCCATGACGATCCACCACATGCGGTCACCGGTAACGGCCTTGAGCTGCTCGCCCAGCGTGGCGGACTTGGCAGGGGTCTCGGTGTCGGCGCGGCCTTCCTCGGTGACGCGCTCACGGGTGAAGAGGAACTGCAGGTAGATGGTCAGTGCGCTGAAGATGGCGACGGCCAGCATGGTGAGGAACCACAGGTGCTGGTCCTCCTTCAGCGCGAAGGAAACGAGCATCGGGAATACCATCGAGCCGCAGCCCATAACGCCCAGACCCGCCACGTTGGTGAAGGAAGCCAGCGCACCGCGCTGCTTGCTGTCACGGGTGGAAACGGGGATCATGGTGGAGTTGGCGGTGTTGTAGATGGGGTAAGCGACCGCGTAGTACAGGTTGTACGCGATGGCGATCCAGACCATCTTGGCCATGCCCTCAAACGGCACGATAAACATCAGCACACTGGCGACGGAAAGGGTCAGCGCGGAGAGCAGGATCCACGGGCGTGCCTTGCCGGCCAGAGCCTTGGTGTGCTCAATCAGCTGACCGACGATGAGGTTGGACGCCACGATGAGCACCGTGGAGACCAGCTGCAAGGTCGTCAAAAAGCCAAGATCAAGCTTGAGGACATCGGTGAAGTAGTTCTGCAGGATGCTGGTGAAGATGCCCGAGGAAAGCAGTGCGCCGAAGGGGCCGATAAAATAGCCCAGCAGCATTTCCGGCATCTTGACGTCGTCGCTGGTGATACGGGACTTCGTCAGCGGCGAGGACCAGAAGTTGGATTTCGAGGTTGACATGATAGAGAGTCACTCCTTCTTTGTGTATATAAGCAATTTGTTTACGCTATGACTTTACGCCTTTGCCGTAACGGTATATTCCCCGCTGCCAAGCACCTTCTCTTCCCCGCTCGGCAGCACGACGGTGCATTCGGTGCCGACGGGCACCGCCACGGTCATCGTCATCTCGCCGTCCGCGATCTTCCATGCGGCCTTGATCACGCCGTAGGGCGTGCCCACCGTGCCTTCAGCCTCGGTGATGCCGCCGCCGACCACCGGCGCAAACTTGAACTTGCGGTACCCGGCCTCGGTGGGTTCCACGCCCAGCACGCGGCGGTAGAGGAACGCGCCCACCGCGCCGCTGGCGTAGTGGTTGTACGAGATCATCATGTCGGTGCCGTCGTCGCCGATTGGGCACTCCCCGTTCTCGTCCAGACCGTCCCAACGCTCCCAAACCGTGGTTGCGCCCACGCGGACCTCATACAGCCAGCTGGGACACTGTGTGTTCAGCAGCATCTTGTAGGCAGTGTCGGCGTGGCCGTTGTCGGCCAACGCAAACAGGATGTACGGCGTACCCGGGAAGCCTGTGCCGATCTTGTAGTCGTTCTTCTCAACCAGCTTGACCAGATTCTCGGCAGCCTTCGCCTTGACGTTTTCAGGGAACATATGCAAGTACAGAGGCAGCACATAGGCGGTCTGGAATTCTTCCTTCGTCTTGCCGTTGCCGTCGGTCAGCACACTGCAATAGGCATCGGCCACCTTACGGCTCAGCTCCTTGTACTTGGCGGCGTCCTCGGTCTTGCCAAGGATGCGTGCAATTTTCGCCAGTGTACCGCTGGTGTTGCACAGGGACGCCGTGGCGGTGTACTTGCTGCGGGCCTGCCACTGACTCATCTTCGGCACATCGGGGGCGACCCAGTCGCCAAAATGCAGCACCGACGGCGTGTGCCAGATGTAACGGTGCTTGCCGATGCCGAACCCGGCCCAGAAGCAGCACGCCTTGACGTACTTCTGCATGGTGGGGTACATCATACGCAGTACATCCAGGCTGCCCGTGGCCTCATATAGAGCCCATGGCACCAGCACGCAGGCGTCGCCCCACCAGTCCACGGCCATCTCGGGCATTGTGGCGGGGAAACCGTAGCCCTGCACAGGCACGGTGTTGGGGATGCCGCCGGTGGGCAGCTGCTCGGCCTTGACGTCGCGCAGCCACTTCTCCAAAAAGCGGCTCAGTTCAAAGTTGTACAGCGCGGTGGGCGAGAACACGGCAATGTCTCCGGTCCAACCCATGCGCTCGTCGCGCTGGGGGCAGTCCGTCGGTATATCAACGAAATTCGACTTGGCGCCCCATGTAATGTTGGACTGCAGTTTGTTCAGCATCTCATCGGAGCAGCGGAAGGAACCGCTGTGCTCCACATCGGAGTAGAGCGCCACGGCCTCGATTTCCAGATCCTTCGCGTCGACACCCTTGACCCCCGCATAGCGGAAGCCCATGTAGCTGAACCGCGGGCTGTAGGTCTGCTCGCCGTCGCGGCAGGTGTAGGTCGCCGTGGCCTTGGCCGTGCGCAGGAAGGTCGTGTTTAAGCTGCCGTCGGGGTTCAGGATCTCGGCGTGGCGCACGGTCACGACCTGCCCGGCCTTGCCGTTGAATTTGATGCGGACAATACCCGCAAGGTTCTGGCCGAAGTCGTAAATCGTCTCGCCGTCGGGGGCGGTCATCACGGCCACGGGCTTGCGCACCTCGTGGGCCTTGACCGGGGCACCGTAGTCCGCCGTGATGGCGGGGGTGACTTTCAGCGTCTCGGGCGCGGCGTTGTGCCAATCGCTGATTTCTTGCGTGGCATCGTAGGTCTCGCCGTCATACAGATCCGCCATCCGCACGGGGCCGCTCTCGCTGACCTGCCATGTAGCGTCGGTGCCGATGGTCTCCGTCGTGCCGTCCGTGTACTCAATGCGCAGCTCGGCCAGCAGAGCCTGACGGTCGGCAGTCACGCGGTTTTTGCGGGTAAACACAAAGCTGCCCACCGCCCAGCCGCCTGCAACCGTGAAGGTCAGCGTGTCGACGCCTGTCAAAAGTGCCGTTACATCGTAGGTCTGATACTGCAAATAGGACTTGTAGCTCGTGAAGCCGGGGGCGAAGTATTGCTCGCCCAGCTTTTGGCCGTTCAGCTCGGCCTCGTAGATGCCCATGGCTGTGGCGTAGAGGCGCGCGCGGGCAATGGGTTTGTTCGTTGTGATTTCCTTGCGGAAAACCATCGGCACGGGGCTGACCTTTGCCTCGGTGAAGTGGTAGCTCGGGTCGCTGATCCACCGGCCCTTCCAGGGCGTCTCCATGCGGCCTGTCTCAAAGGTAGTGGTGGCGGTGGCGGTCTCGCCTGCGTCGTCGGTGGCGTTCAGGCGAACGCTGTAGGTGGTGAACGGCAGCAGCGCAGGGCCGACGTAGGCAGCGCTCTGGCCGCTGGTCACATGGGCGGACCAGTCACCGACGGTCAACTCGGCGTCGGCCAACTGTGCACCCTGGCGGTCACTGCTCAGGGAAAACCCGATGCGGGGTGTGGAGCAGTCGGTCACGCAGCCGGCGGCCAGATGCTCCACCGTCAGGCGTGTGATTTCAAACATGTGTTCTCCTCCTTCGTCGGACGGGCAGCCCGTCCGGAGATTCTTTTCTTCTGTAAGCCTACCATACCACAAGAATCATGCGGCGGCGCATCATTTGCACGAAATGCGCTCTTTTTCGCACAAACGGTTTTTGGTTTCGTCGGATTTCACAAGGTTTTGCGCTTGTATTTTGTACACATTGCCAAATTCAGCATCCAAACATAGCCTTTTTCCGCACAAACAACGCCCCCTGCACGGCGTTTGCCGATACAGGGGGCGTAAAACTTCATTTTTTATTCTTGCTGCGGCTGCCCCAGCGGAATCAGCACGCGCAACTCAAACCAACCCTCGCGGGTCGTAATTGTCGCGGTACCGCCGTATTTTGCGGCGGCGTTTTGTATGCTTTTTACACCGAAGCCATGGTACAAGACATCCTTTTTCGTCGTGACGGGCAGGCCCTTCTCAAATTTCAGCTCACCGTCAAAGCAGTTTTCAATGCGGATGGCCGCAAAGCCTTTTTGCCTCGCCACGCTCAGATGGATGAGCCTGCGCTCCGGGTCTGTGATTTTGTCGGTGCTCTCGATTGCGTTGTCCAGCGCATTGCCGAACAGGTTGCTGATGTCCATCACGTCCATAAAGTCCAGTGCTGTGCCGTCAGCCACGCAGGTCAATTGAATGTTTTTGGTGCGGCAGGTCAGACTTTTGCCTGTCAGCACCGTGTCCAGCACCTTATTGCCGGTGTCGTTCTGCGCCTCGTAGGCTTTGATTTCCTGCTCCATATTGTCCAGCACGGCATTGCGTTTCTCGCCGCTCTCGGCGCGAAGCACGGCGATTTGGTGCTTCAAGTCATGATATTTTTGGTTGATGAGGTCAATGCTCTCCTGCCGGATTTTGTAGTTTTCATACTGGATGTGCAGCATATTCCGCAAGGCATCCGCCTCGCGCTGTGTCAATAAATCGCGCAGCTGCGATTGATATGCAAACAGCAGCGCCACGCCGCCGAAGTAGACAGCCGTGCGCATTGTGTAAATTTCCATCGTGCCGCGGGCCGAAAACGGCGTGTTCAGCTGCGTATAGCTGATGCTGGACAAAATGTAGATGGCCGCCGCCATGACCGCCGCGATGCAGGTTGTGCGGGGCCGAATGTCAAACTGAATGCTGCCCGTGCTGCCGCCATCCTCCAGAAGCCACATCAGGCCGAAGATGATGCCGAACCACGCCGCAATAAAGAGCACCAACGCAGGCAGGCTTTGCAATGCTGCGATGTAACGCGCAAAATATACATACATCTGCCATGTCAGCGCCCCGGCAAAACCCGCCAGAATAAACGCCCGCGTGCAGAAATATCCCACCTGCCAGCGGTCTGCACGGGTAGCCGCCGCCATAAAAAGCAGCATAAGTGCGACAGAAACCGCGTACAGCACATTGAACCGCCAGCCGTCAAAGCCGTCGGTGGCCACAAGGTAGAGTGCCAATACCGCCAATGCACCACCGTACAGCGCCGCACGCTTGACCCCGCCGTAGCGCGGAGGCAGAAACCGCAGGTACAAAAGGCAGGCCAGCCAGTCTGCCAGCGCCGTGACAAGGCGCGGAATATCCATCTCATAATAAGGAATTTTCAGCGGCATATCGTCACCCTGCCCCGTTGATATAGTCGTTCAGTGCATCCAGAAATGCCTTGCGCCGCGCTCGGGCCAGCGGCACACGGTCTCCGTGGACGATGGCATCCTCGCCGTCCATTCGGTCAACGTGCTCCAGATTCACAAGGCAGCCCTTGTTTACGCGGAAATAACTGTCCTGCGCCAATTTTTCCTCGGTCTCCGTCATGGAACCCGGGGCGGTCACCTCTCCTTCCGCCGTGTGAAAGACCAAGTCATGCCCGCAGTTCTCGATCCAATAAATGGCCGAGGTGTCCAGCTTATGTGCCGTGCCGTGGGCGTTGATCTGCAAAAAGTGCCGTGCGCGGCGCGCCACGCGCTCCACGGCGCGGCCAAGTCTCTGCGAAAACGCATAGTAGCTGACCGGCTTCAGCACATAGTCCAGCGCATCGACGGCATAGCCCTTGATGGCATACTGCGGCGAATTTGTGATGAAGATAATGATAACCTCGGTGTCGACCTTGCGGATCTCCTCGGCAGCCATCATGCCATCCATAAACTTCATCTCGATATCCATCAGGATGATGTCATAGACAGCCTTATAGCCAAGTGCGATCTCGTCGCCGTCGGAAAATTCTGTCACGGTAAATTTTTCGCCCGACGCCGCGCTGTATTTGTCAATATATTCGCGCAGCTGGCTGCGGTAGAGCTCGTCGTCTTCGACAAGGGCCAAACGAATCATATCCGGCACGCCCCCTTTTGTTTTTATACTAAATGTAGCATGTTCGCCGGAAAATTGCAAGGAAAGCCGCGGATTTCCATTTTTATCGGTTTTCCGCTGCCTTCGGCTGACACTTCCTACCGCCGGGCGCACCAATAAAAAAACCGCATTGGTTTTGAATGCCAATGCGGGTTTTGGGTTTACGGGGCGGCAGACGGCTTTACGCTCTCATCAGCGTTCCCTGCAGGCTCTCCAATGCAGCCATGCGGGCGCTGACAGCAAAGACGCTGGCAACGTGGGTCAGCTCGTCGGACCGGATATCCTCCGGGATCGTGCGCGCCAGCACCGTGCAGTGGTCGATAGCGTCAAAGCGGACACCTGCTTTGCGGCACAGCTCCACCGTGCGGTGGGCACAGCCGGGCATCGTGGCCAGGGCCGCCACGGCGTCCGGTGCTTGGGCGGGGCGGGCTGCGCCGGTATCGCGCAGCTCCTTGTCCAGCACAGTGCCAAAATGCTTCACCGCACGGCGGTTCGCGCAGCCCGGCAGCGGTTCCTCCGTTGTCAGGTCCAGCTCCACCGGCTGGCGGATAAAGTCCGTGTACTTCCGTGTCAGGCGGCTGTACTCCCGCTGCAATTCCTTTCTTGTCAGGTCCGTATACTGCATACCTTTCCACTCCTCTTTTACTTGCATCGACTATTATACACGTGGGAGTGGTGTATGTAAAAAGTATTTTCTGTATATCTGGTATACAAAATATACATGACAGACTGTCTTAGCAATTTTTTTGGATATGCAGCAAATGACAGCAGCCCTCTCCCCTGCTCTCACAGCTGCGCCAGCGCATCGCGCTCCCGCAGACGGAGGGCGGCGCGGCGGTAGCTGAACACAAAATAGACGATCTCTGCGGCGGCGGTCAGCGCCCAGGAGCAGGGATACAGCAGGTAGAGCGCCGGGATCGTGTGGAAGTGGGCAAAGATCGTGTAGACCCACGCAACGCGGAATACGCAGGACCCCAGAATTACGATGACCGTCGGCCCTACCGTCTTGCCGAGGCCGCGGGAGGCGGCAATCGTGCAGTCCATGAACGCCGAGGTGCAGTAGGCCCAGCCCATGACCATAATGCGCTTCATGCCCGCGTCGATGACAGCGCTCTCGGTCGTGAACAGCGCCAGGAACTGCCGCCCAAAGACGAGCAGCCCGCCGCCCAGCACTGCGCCCAAGCCAAACGAGTAGGCCAGCGCGATGAAGTAGCTTTTCTTGACGCGATCCAGCTTGCCCGCGCCGTAGTTCTGGCTCATAAAGCTGGCGCAGGCCATGTAAAACGCCGCCATAGCGTCATAAACCATCGCGTCGGCGTTAGCTGCGGCGGAGTTGCCCTTGACCATCAGCGAGTCGAAGGAGTTGACGCCCGCCTGAATAAAGAGGTTGGCAATCGCAAAGATCGCGTTTTGCAGGCCCGCGGGCACGCCCAACATCAGGATGCGCTTTGTCATGTTGAGGTCCAGCCTTACCTTGCGGAAATCCAGCGCATAGCAGTCGCTGACCTTTGTCAGCGCGTGCAGGATCAGCCCTGCCGAGACGCACTGGGCAATCGTGCTGGCCAGCGCGACACCGGCGACATCGAGCTTGCAGACGATGACGAAAAACAGGTTGAGCAGGATGTTCAGCACGCCCGCAAATGACAAGTAGGCCAGCGGCTTTTTTGTCTCACCGATAGCGCTGAACACTGCGTTGCCGAAGTTGTAGAGCGCCAGCGCCGGCATACCGAGAAAGTAGACCCGCAGGTACAAAATCGCACCGGGCAGCAGGTCCTCCTTGGTGTTCAGCAGCTCCAGCAGCGCAGGCGAGCCGAACAGGCCGACGAACAGCAGCAGCACACCGGCGGCCAGGCTGACCAGCAGCGCCGAATGGACGGTCTTGCTGACGTCCTTGGGATGCCCGGCACCGTAAAAGCGGGCGACCAGCACGTTGACGCCATTGCTCAAGCCGATCAGAAAGCCGGTGAACAGTGTGACAAACGTCGCCGTCGAGCCCACGGAGCCGAGTGCCGTGGAACCGGCGAACCGGCCCACAACGGCAACGTCGGACATGTTGAACAGAATTTGTAAAAGGTTGGATAAGGCCAGCGGCAGGCTGACCAGCAGAATTTGTTTGGCCAGCGGCCCTTCGATCATGGTTTTGGATTTTGAGGTGGTGCTCATGATGGATGGTTTTTGCTCCTGTTTTAATTGTGACTGCACAGTAGGGGCCGGGCATGCCCGGCCCTCGCGCGTAAGGCAGATGGGTTCTTGCGGGAAAGCCGCGGTCCGCACATGTGCGGTCTGCCTTTCGGTTTGTAGAGGGGCGGCGTCCTCGACGCCCCGCGGGCGGATATGCAATCCGCCCTTGTAATTTTCCATTACATCTTGTGATCCGCAAAAATCGGGTCGTCCTGCCACAAAACGACCCGGCCCGTTGCGCGGGTCTTGTTCATGTCAATGATGCGCTGGTTGCTCGACCCGCGGAAGCGCAGACTGATGTCGTACTGGTCCTGCACAAAGTCGCCGTCCACAAGCACATCTATATATTGTAAAAACTCGTCGGTGACCTCGCATCGCCCGGGACCGGGCTGCCAGATCTCGTGCTCCAGATTGTTGCCGGTGTAGCACCAGATTGTCTTGTTGGGGTACAGCACCTTTACATTTTTAATAAAGGGCAGCAGCTCCCGCTGGTTTTCCGGCTCAAACGGCTCGCCGCCCAGCAGCGAAAGCCCATTGATGTAACCGGGGGCCAGACTTTCCAGTATTTCATTGCGAACTTCCTTGGTAAACGGCGCACCGTAGCCGAAATCCCATGCCACGGCATTGAAGCAGTTCGGGCAGTGGCGGCGGCAGCCGGAAACGAACAGGCTCGTGCGCACGCCCTCTCCGTTGGCAATATCACAATATTTAATGGTTGCGTAATTCATGGTGTTCTCCTGCGGGGACATCCCCATATCTTGTGTCGGGCGGGCGTTCCGCCCCCAAACCCTGACATAGTATACCAGCTTTGGGGGCATACTGCAAGGGGGAGCATGATTTTCGAAGAAGATATTTAAACGCTGCATCGACAAACTGTGTAGAACCACTCAAAATCACCAAAATTTCAGTCTTATTTTTGGCAGGGCTTTTTTGCACGTTAAGGCGACGAAAACAGAACATTTTGTTTCCGTTCACTCGTTGGACACTATATCTTGTGGTTTTGTGGATTGACTTTTTGCCCCCGGTGCGGTATTATAGTCTTGCTCGCAAAACGGGCAATTTACGAATCGGCATTTCATCTGCATTCTATACAGTTCGTATTGGACGCACTGTATTTATTTTTTTGTAAAGAGGAGTCACCATGAAGATCATCAAGCGCAACGGCAGCGAGGCTGTCTTTGACATTACCAAAATTATTGCGGCCATCACGAAGGCTAACAAGGTCGTACCCGATGCCCAGCGCCTGACGAAGCAGCAGATCATCGAGATCAGCGATCATGTGCAGGAGGTCTGCTATGCCCGCGGCCACGCGATGAACGTCGAGGAGATTCAGGACATCGTCGAGGATGCCATCATGGCCACCGGCGCGTATGAGGTTGCCCGCAGGTACATCACCTATCGCTACGTGCAGAGCCTCAAGCGCACCCATAACACGACGGACGACAAGATCCTCTCCCTCATCGAGTGCAACAACGAGGAAGTCAAGCAGGAAAACTCCAACAAGAACCCTACCGTCAACAGCGTACAGCGTGACTACATGGCCGGCGAGGTCAGCAAGGATCTGACCATGCGCATGCTGCTCCCCCCGGAGATCGTCAAGGCGCATGAGGAGGGCATCATCCACTTCCACGATGCCGACTACTACGCCCAGCACATGCACAACTGCGACCTCGTCAATCTGGACGATATGCTGCAGAACGGCACGGTCATCAGCGGCACTTTGATTGAAAAGCCGCACTCCTTCTCCACGGCCTGCAACATTGCCACACAGATCATCGCGCAGGTCGCATCCAGCCAGTACGGCGGCCAGAGCATCAGCCTGACCCATCTTGCCCCCTTTGTCGATGTCAGCCGCAAGAAGATCCGCCGCGACGTCGAGGCCGAGATGAAGGATCTGGGCATTGACCCCGGCGAGGAGAAGATCTCCGAGATCGTGGAGAAGCGCCTGCGCGAGGAGATCAAGCGCGGTGTGCAGACCATCCAGTATCAGGTCGTCACCCTGATGACCACCAACGGCCAGGCTCCGTTCATCACGGTCTTTATGTACCTGAACGAGGCCGGTGACAACCAGCGCCTGAAGTCAGACCTGGCCATCGTCATTGAGGAGATGCTGCGCCAGCGCTACCAGGGCGTCAAGAACGAGGCCGGTGTCTGGATCACCCCCGCCTTCCCCAAGCTCATCTACGTGCTGGAGAACGACAACATCTATGAGGGTCAGCCCTACTACTACCTGACCAAGCTCGCCGCCAAGTGCACCGCCAAGCGGATGGTGCCCGACTACATCAGCGAGAAGAAGATGCTGGAATACAAGGTCGACAAGAACGGCGAGGGCCACTGCTTCACCTGCATGGGCTGCCGCAGCTTCCTGACTCCCTATATCGACGAGAACGGCAAGCCGAAGTACTATGGCCGCTTTAACCAGGGCGTTGTCACCATCAATCTGGTGGACGTGGCCCTGTCCAGCGGCGGCGATTTTGATAAGTTCTGGCAGATTTTTGACGAGCGCCTCGAGCTGTGCCACAAGGCCCTGATGTGCCGCCACAATCGCCTGAAGGGCACACTGAGCGACGCCGCGCCCATCCTGTGGCAGTACGGCGCGCTGGCCCGCCTGAAGAAGGGCGAGCCCATCGACAAGCTGCTCTACGGCGGCTATTCCACCATCAGTCTGGGCTACGCGGGCCTGTATGAGTGCTGCAAGTATATGACCGGCAAAAGCCACACCGACCCTGCCGCTAAGCCGTTTGCGCTGAACGTTATGCAGCACATGAACGACGCCTGTACTAAGTGGAAGAACCAGCACAACATTGATTTCAGCCTGTACGGCACGCCGTTGGAGTCCACGACCTACAAGTTTGCCAAGTGCCTGCAGAAGCGTTTTGGGCTTGTGCCGGGCATCACGGACCGCAATTATATCACGAACTCCTACCATGTCCACGTGACCGAGCAGATCGACGCCTTCACGAAGCTGAAGTTCGAGAGCGACTTCCAGAAGCTCTCCCCGGGCGGTGCCATCAGCTATGTGGAGGTGCCCAACATGCAGGACAACCTCGAGGCCGTTATCAAGGTCATGCAGTTCATCTACGAGAACATCATGTACGCCGAGCTGAACACCAAGAGTGACTACTGCCAGGTCTGCGGCTACGACGGCGAGATCCAGATCGTGCCCGAGGACGGCAAGCTGGTCTGGGAATGCCCCAAGTGCCACAACCGCGACCAGAACAAGCTGAACGTCGCCCGCCGCACCTGCGGCTATATCGGCACCCAGTTCTGGAACCAGGGCCGAACTGCCGAGATCAAGGACAGAGTGCTGCATCTGTAATAGAATAAGTTAGCCCCCGACACCTGCCGCTGTACGGTATTATGTCGGGGGCTTATTATTTTGTAGGGGAGGTATTCATCCATTCCTGGGTGCATTGCGCCAGCTGCAGGAAGATTAAGTCCGAGAACCTGCGCCGGCACTGTAAAATTAGCACCCTCTTGCGGGAAAGCCTGCGGGCCGGGCATGCCCGGCCCCTGCCGCATCGTATAGCAAAACAGGCAGGCCGCCAATTCTGACGGTCTGCCTGTTGCTGTATGCAGTTGTGAATTTTACTTCGCGTACTCGGTTGCTCGGCTCTCGCGGATGACGCTGACCTTGATCTGGCCGGGATAATCCAGCTCGTTCTCGATCTTCTTGGCGACATTGCGTGCCAGCAGAATGACCTCGTCGTCGCTGACCTTGTCGGGCTGGACAAGGATGCGGACCTCGCGGCCTGCCTGCACGGCGTAGGAACTCTCGACGCCCTCAAAGCCGTTGCAGAGAGCCTCCAGTGTTTCCAGACGCTTGATGTAGCTCTCCATGTTCTCGCGGCGGGCACCGGGACGGGCAGCGGAAATCGCGTCGGCGGCCATGATGATGAACGCCAGCGTCGTCTTGGGCTCTACGTCGCCGTGGTGGGCCTCGATGGCGTGGATGACCTGCGGGTTCTCGCGGTATTTCTTGCAGATGTCAACACCGATCTGGACGTGGCTGCCCTCGATCTCGTGGTCAAGGGCCTTGCCGATGTCATGCAGCAGACCGGCGCGGCGGGCCAACTGGACATTGACACCCAGCTCACCGGCCATCAGACCGGCCAGCCAGGCCACCTCGAGAGAGTGGCTCAGGACGTTCTGGCCGAAGCTCGTGCGGTACTTCAGGCGGCCAATGAGCTTGACAAGGTCGGGATGCAGGCTGTGAATGCCAAGCTCCATGACGGCCTTGTCGCCTTCGCGCTTCATCTGGATTTCCAGCTCGCGGCGGCACTTGTCCACGGTCTCCTCGATGCGGGCCGGATGGATACGACCATCGGCAATCAGGCGCTCCAGCGCCATGCGGGCGACCTCGCGGCGGGTCTGGTCAAAGCTGGACAGCGTGATGGCCTCCGGCGTGTCGTCGATGATAAGGTCACAGCCCGTGGCGGTTTCGAGTGCACGGATGTTGCGGCCCTCGCGGCCAATGATGCGGCCCTTCATCTCGTCGCTGGGCAGCGGCACAACGCTGACGGTGGCCTCGCTGGTGGCGTCTGCCGCGCAGCGGGCGATGGCCTGGCCGATCAGCTCACGGGCGAGGTTGTCGCACTCGTCCTTCATGTTAGCCTGGTAGGCGCTGATCTTCATCGCCTTCTCGTGAGTCAGCTCGTCATCGACCTGCTTGAGCAACACGGCGCGGGCGTCCTCCTTGGACATGGCGGCGATGGTTTCCAGTTTTTCGGTCTGGCGCAGCTTGAGCTGCTCCAGCTCGTCCAGGCGGGCCTCCACGGTCTCACTGCGGCGCTTGAGATCCTCCTCTTTGCGCTCCATCTGGGCAGTGCGCTTGTCGAGGGCCTCCTCCTTCTGGTCGATGCGGCGCTCCTGGCGGGTGATCTCGGCGCGGCGGTCCTTGATTTCCTTGTCCGCGTCGCTCTTGAGCTTGAAGGCTTCGTCCTTCGCTTCGATGATGGTTTCCTTGCGCTTCTGCTCGGCAGCCTTGATGGCATCATTCACGATGCGCTTGGCTTCCTCCTCAGCGCTGCCGATCTTCGCCTCGGCGGTGCGCTTGCGGTTTTCACCGCCGAGGTAAAAACCAAGCGCCCCGGCAACAGCGGCAGCAACAAGGACCAGCACCACGGTCAAAATTGGTGACATAGTCGGTTTCACTCCTTATCAAAATAGGAGGATGCGCGCAGCGGGACGCTTTTCACTATGACATTGTTGCATGACAAAACGCGGCAGGTCGGCCAAAATGACACACGATGCCCCTGCGCGCAGAATATACACAAACCGTCATCAGGACGTTAAATATCGTAAAAAAGCGGCGTTCCCGGTGGGCGACACCCTTTAAGGAGCCACGCACAGGCCGCGCCTGCCGTTTGGCTCTTTATTTCCTGTATATAATTTTACTTTGATTTCGTGCAAATGTCAAGATAACACAGGGGGTAAACTGGTATTTTTCATGCAAAACGCCCCGCTTTTGTGCCAGCGGGGCGCAGAGAAATCATTTTTTGCCGCGGTAAACGCCGGCCTTGCGCAGCAGGTCCTTGACGACCTCGGACCCGCAGACCAGCCCGCAGGCGGCGGGCACAAAGGCGTTGCTGGCGGGCACCGTGCGGCGCGCAGCGGTGGGGGCTTCCTCGATTTCCTCTTGCAGCGGCGGCAGGGTCTGCTCCTCCGAAAAGACGACCTTCACCTTGCCCAGACGGCGCTTGCGGCACTCGAGGCGGATGACCTTGGCCAGCGGGTCCACGGTGGTTTTTTCAATGTCGGCCACGCGGAACGCCGTCGGGTCCAGCTTGTTGGCCGCGCCCATGCTGCACAGGATCGGCACCCCGTCCTTTTTGCAGCAACGGATCAGCAGCAGCTTGGCGCTGACCGTGTCGATGCAGTCCAGCACGTAGTCAAACTGCGTCAGGTCGACGTCCGGGGCGGTCTCGGCATTGTAGAACATGCGGTTGGCGTGCACGATGATGGTAGGGTCAATGTCCGCAATGCGGGCGGCCATGGCATCGACCTTGTACTGCCCCAGCGTTGAGTGCAGCGCCACAAGCTGGCGGTTCAGGTTGGAAAGTGCGACGGTGTCGCTGTCAAACAGGCTCAACTCCCCTACCCCGCTGCGGGCCAGTACCTCAACAGCCTGCCCGCCGACGCCGCCGATGCCGAAAACGGCCACATGGGCGCGGCGCAGCACGTCCAGTGCGGGTGTGCCCAGTTGGGCACGTGTGCGAGTGTATTGATCGGGCATGGTGTTACCTCCATAATAATCTTGTCTTCCTCTGCGAGACAGGCTCCCCCAATATGGGAGAAGGTGGCGCTTGCGTCAGAAGGGGAGCAGAGGGGCCAAGAAGTGTTTTATTTCTTTCTTTTCGCCTTCCGTTCCAGCACCGTCTCATAGCTCGACGACATCTTGTCGGCCATACAGACAAGCGCGGCTTCGCGGCTGTGGGGTATGTCGGTGGGGTTCAGCGGCCACATGTGGCTCTGGATGATGTCCTTTTCCTTGTCGGTCAGTTTAAACACGGTTTCGGCATTGTAGCGTGCAATACGAGCGTGTTTAAAGCCGTGCCAGTGGGTGATGTTGCTGCAATTATGCCAGTCGTACAGGTAAAAATCGTGCAGGAACGCCCCCTTTATAAGGCTGGCCTCATCCGCGCGGGCGTGCAGATGGATGTTGAGCCAGAACGCGATGCGGGTGACGCGCAGACAGTGCTCGTAGGTGGTCACGCTGCCGTGCTGGATGAATTTTTGCATTTCCAGCGCGTTCGGGTCATCGGCGATGCCTTTCAAAAGTATGTGCATACGCACTTCTTCTTCGGGGGTCAGTTTGCAGAGCATAGCAATTCCTCCACACGGGCGGCGGTCTCGGCCAGGGGCGCAGTGCCGTCCACCGTCAGGATCGGGCAGGCAAGTTGCTTCTGCCATTCATTATGCAGCACAGCGCTGCGCGTGTCAAGCCCGCCGTCATCATAACCGGCGGCCCACTGCAAAAATGCCTGATGATGGTCGTACATATCGCCGCCCGGCAGAATGCGCACGCCAAACCGCGCGTACTCACGTTGTTTTATACGCGCCAGCCGGGTGGGCGTGTCGGTCACAACGCGCACCGCCAGCGTGAAATCCGGGATGAGAGCATCCCCCCAGCCGACGAGTGAGCCGGAGAGGACAGCACCGTTTTTTGCGGCGGCAATGTCCTGCCGTATGAGCGGCACACGCTGCTCAATGGGACGCTTTGTCGTGAATTTCGGGTCAGTGGGCAGCCAGAAATAGTCGTCTGAGTCGAGGAAGGCATACTGAAATTGCTCCGCCAGGTATCGCCCCAGCGTGGACGTCCCGGAGCCGGACGCGCCGTAAATGTGGATGAGAGGTTTCATGTTATTTCCCCAGTAAGCGACATACCAATTCGTTTCGGTTCTGCTTTACCATTTTTTCTTTATCGGACAACTTAATCCATCCATTAGCTTCTATTGTATCAAGCACCACTGTTTTGCTTGCATTTGTACCGCACATCAAGGCTTGCAGGAGTATCAAAAATCTTTTTCATTTTCCAGAGTCATATCTTATCTCGCTTTCATATCTTCTAATATCATTTCACCAGCAAACATACCGTCTCAACAGATGCCCCGCATTCGTTAAATTGCGTGAGCACCTTTTGCTCAATAGGAAACTTGTACGCAATCGCCTTTACAAAGCGTTTCTGCGTCTTTTGCTCCTCACGCGGGAACAACTCGACCTCGGAAATCAGGTATTTCACAAGGTCGCGCCGCTCTGCCGCATTCATTCTATCATAGATTGCGTCAAAAGGCGAGAGGATTCCGATCATAGATTGCACAGACATCAGCCTTGCGCCCGAACTGCTCATTTTTGTTGTTGGGGAATCCCAACACCCCTTTCATGTCTGAATTGAAAATACTTCCTGAACTTTTCAGAAAGTCCTTGCTTTTATTCGCTTTGACGATTATAATTATACTGTGATTTTATAAGCAGAC
>OHUV01000878.1_pt1 | contig 16534 bp, 9 predicted proteins | sample 1579281 | NCBI WGS metagenome assembly OHUV01 (sample SAMEA3882515, study PRJEB24775) | human gut metagenome | biome: human-associated habitat; feature: intestine environment; material: feces | place: Netherlands | collected 2009/2010
GCAGCGGGCACTTGCAATCCGGGCGGAAAACAGGTATAATAGCAACTGTTACCTGTCTCAGTAGCTCAGCTGGATAGAGCACACGCCTCCTAAGCGTGGGGCCGGAGGTTCAAATCCTCTCTGGGACGCCAGAAAGCAGCGCTGCAAGCCTTTTTCGAGGCTTGCAGCGTTTTTTGTTCCTCCTTCTCCCGGTTATTTCACTTCTGTTACCGGGAGGTTTTTATACGCCGCAAGCTTTTTTGCGATGATGTTGGATTCGGCAAGGACGCATTGTTTACAATTTGGCGGTGGATTATCCCGCGCAGGGTGTGGTACAATATAAACCACACTGAAAATGCAGGGGCCGATGCTCACCATCGACCCGTGAACCTTGCGGCGGCCGCTATGTGCCGCGGGCGAACCATGTCCGCCCTTACATTCTCGACGCAGGAAGGCCGCGCTGCATCTATTATAATTAAAGGGGTGTTTACCATGTGTACAGCTGCAACCTATACAACCGACAGTTTCTACTTTGGCCGCAATCTCGATTATGAATTTTCCTACGGCGACGAGGTCACGATCACGCCGCGGGCCTACCCGTTTAGCCTGCGCTGCATGGGGGACTTCCGCACAAAATATGCGATGATCGGTATGGCCTACGTGGCGGGGGAGTACCCGCTCTACTATGACGCCGTCAATGAGAAGGGCCTGGGCATCGCAGGGCTGAACTTTGTCGGCAATGCAGTCTACCACCCGGCGCAGGATGGCAAAAGCAACGTCGCCCAGTTTGAGCTGATCCCCTGGCTGCTGGGCAGCTGTGCGACGCTGGCAGAGGTGCGCACGCTGCTTGCAAAAACCAACATCGTCAATATCCCGTTCAGTGAGCAGCTGCCCCTCGCGCAGTTGCACTGGCTCATTGCCGACAAAACGGGGAGCATCGTGGTGGAGTCCACCGCCGACGGCCTGCACATCTACGATAACCCCGTCGGTGTACTGACGAACAATCCGCCGTTCCCGCAGCAGCTTTTCGCACTGAACAACTACCGCGCACTCTCGCCGCGCACGCCTGCGGTTGCGTTTGCGGACGGCCTTGACCTGCCCGTCTACAGCCGCGGCCTCGGCGCACTGGGCCTGCCGGGCGATCTGTCCAGCCAGTCCCGCTTTGTGCGTGCGGCCTTTGTGCGGATGAACGCGAAATCCGGCAGCAGCGAGGCCGAGAGCGTCGGGCAGTTCTTCCACATCCTGCACGCTGTCGAGCAGCAGCGCGGCTGCTGTGAGCTGGACGGCGGCAAGTACGAGATCACGCTCTACACAAGCTGCTGCAACGCTGACAGAGGCATTTACTACTACACGACCTACGGCAACCACCAGATCACTGCCGTCGATATGCACCGGGAAAACCTTGACGGGGACAGGCTGGTCCGCTATCCGCTGGTGCAGGGCGAACAAATTGCGCTGCAAAACTGATTTTACACCCAAAACGTGAAAAAAGCGCTTGCAACGTGCGGCAAACTATGCTATACTGTACGGTGCATGAGACTTTTCACGTCACGACGGCGTGGATAGAAATAGAAGGAGTGCTAATCTAATGAACTGGTATGAGATCGTTCTCGGCGTCGTCCTCATCGCCGTGTCCGTGTTGATCGTTGTTTTCACCCTCGCGCAGGAGCAGAAGGGCCAGGGCCTGTCCGGCGCGATCATGGGCGAAAGCTCCGCCACGATGGCAGCAGGCCGTGAGCGCGGCGTGGACGCCAAGCTGGCCAAGCTGACCAAGATCTGCGGCGTCGTTTTCTTTGTCGTTACGCTGGTCGTCTGCGTTTTGAGCGCACGCCTGTGATTTTGGCAGGGTAACAAAGATGAAAAGGGTCCGCCAAGCGCTTTGGCTTTGTAAGCAGCGCCCCGGCGGGCCGTTTTTTGTGGATGTATTAAAGGTAGGGCACCGTCGGATGGCGGTGCGACGTAAATTAAAGGAGCAACTATGACACCGTTACAGAAATCTATTTTAAACGCAGTCAAGCGCCGTCCCATGACGCTGCGCGAAATGCAGAACAACCTGCAGGTGGACAACTCCCGCCTGCGCACCACCGTTTCCGCTATGGTCGCCACCGGCGAGCTGTCGATGCGCAACGGCACCTATGTGCCCGGCTTTGCGACCTATGAGAACGCTGCAGCCCCCAACACGATTCCCTGCACGCTCGTCAAGCTGGCCGCGCGCTTCGGCTTTGCCAGCCGCGACGACGGCGAGGGCGACATCTTTATCCCGGGCCGCGCGCTGCACGGCGCAATGCCCAACGATAAGATCAACGTCAAGCTGTTCGACCACCCGCGCGTGGAGGGTTCCTCCGAGGGCGAGGTCGTCGAGGTCACGGTCCCGAACAACCGCTTTGCGGGCACGGTCTGCCTGTCCGAGGATGGCCGCATGGCCGTGGAGCCGGACGGCTGCCGCGACGTGAAGTTCCTGCTGGCCAAGCAGGGGAGCGAGGGCGTGCACCTGGGCGACAAGGTCGGCTTCCTCATCACCCACCGCGGCAACCGCCACAGCGACCACCGCGCCGCCGTTGTCGAGAAATTCGGTTCCTCCGACTATGCGTCCGAGTGCGCCAAGGCCATCCTGTATGGCCGCAGCGTCCGCCAGGAGTTCCCGCCGGAGGTGCTGGAGGAGGCCCACGCCTACGACAACGCCACGATTGACCCCGCCGAGGCCACGAAGCGCCTGGACCTGCGCGGCATTCCCATCTTCACGATTGACTCCGCCGAGACGAAGGACATCGACGACGCCATCAGCCTGCAGAAGCTGGACGACGGCTACGAGCTGGGCGTTCACATTGCCGACGTCAGCCACTATGTCCGCCCCGGCTCCGCGCTGAATGAGGAAGCGTTCGAGCGCGCGACGAGCATTTACTACGCCGACAAGGTCATCCCGATGCTGCCGACCCAGCTGTCCAACGGCATCTGCTCGCTGAACGAGGGTGAGGACCGCCTGGCGTTCTCCTGTCTGATGCGACTGGACGAGAACGGCGAGATCCGCAGCTACAAGTTCGTCAAGAGCGTCATCTGCAGCCGCGTCAAGGGCGTGTACAAGGAGATCAACGCCCTGCTGGAGCCCACGGAATCTGAAACAGACGCCGACCTGACCGACCTCAAGACGAAGTATGAGGCTGTGCTTGACCAGCTGCCCACGATGGACGAGCTGTACCGCAAGCGCCTGGTCCTGCGCAAGGCCCGCGGCGCCATGGATATCGAGTCCAACGAGGCTAAGCTCGTCATGGACGAGAACGGACGCTGCATCGACATTGTCAAGCGTGACCGCGGCACGTCCGAGTGCATGATCGAGGAGTTCATGCTGCTGGCGAACCAGTGCGCCGCCAACGCGGGCCGCACGAACAAGGCCCCGTTCGTCTACCGCGTGCACGAGGCCCCCGACGCCGAGAAGATGGAGAAGCTGTCCGCCACGCTGTTGGCCTGCGGCCTGAACGCCAAGTTCAAGAACCCCATCCCGACGCAGCTCGAGCTGGCGGCCCTGCTGGACGAGACCCGCGGCCAGCCCATCCAGATCCCCGTCCACACCGGCATTCTGCGCAGCATGCAGAAGGCCCGCTACGCCCCGCAGCCTCTGGGCCACTACGGTCTGGTACTGGCGGACTACGCCCACTTCACCAGCCCCATCCGCCGCTACCCCGATTTGGCGATTCATCGTATTTTGACCGAGATGCTGAACGGCGTCTCCGCCAGCCAGCTGCAGCGCGACTTCAACGAGTTTGCCCAGCAGGCCAGCGAGAAGTCCAGCAAGCAGGAGGTCGCCGCCGTGCGCATTGAGCGCGATGTCGAGGACCTGTACAAGGCCGAGTACATGCACAACCATCTCGGTGAGGTCTACACCGGCACGGTGGCCGGCATCACGCCCCGCGGCGTCTTTGTCGAGCTGGACAACACGGTGGAGGGCTTTGTCCCCGCCGCGCAGCTCTGCAAGGGTGAACCGCAGGTCATCGACGGCGTCAGCATGCTGGACCCGCTGACCGGCAAGAGTTGGATGCTGGGTTCTTCCATGAAGATCCAGGTCGCCGCCGCCGATGTGGCGCTGGGTCGTATTGATTTTGAGTATATGGTGGAGTAATTTCCCACGCCATACAATAGAAAACTCCCTGTCCGCAGCGGGCAGGGAGTTTTTTGCGTCTTATATCACCTTATGCTCCATCCATTTCCCGCGGGCAAACCGCACAAGGAAACACAGGCTGCGGCAGATCCAGTCGATGAACATACCGAACCAGACGCCGGTCAGTCCTAAGTGGAACTGCAGAACGAAGATATAGCTCAGAATCACGCGGAACAGCCACATGCTGACGATGCTGACCGACATCGTAAACTTGGCGTCGCCGCCCGCGCGCAGGGCGTTGGGCAGGGTAAAGCTCGTCGCCCAGAAGAAGATGCTGAACAGGTTGAACCAGTGGACCACGTGGGTACACATGGCGGACGCCTCCGCCGAGAGATTGAACCAGGTCACGACCTCGGGCATCAGGAAGAACAGTGCCGCGTTCGTGACGGTCAGCCCCGTGATGGCGATGCCCAGCAGCGTGACGGAATAGCGCTGCGCCTGCTTTTTCTCGCCTGCGCCAAGGCACTGCCCGATGACCGGGATCATGGCAAGGCTCATCGTGTTGCCGGGAATGTTCGCCAGCGTCGAGACCGAGTTTGCCACGGCATTGGCCGCGATGGCCGAGGTGCCTAAGGTAGACGTCAGGCTGCTGACACACAGCTTGCCGATCTGGAACATGCCGTTTTCCAGACCCGACGGGATGCCAATGGACAAAATCTGCATGATGGGCCTGCGCCGGGGCCGCAGGTCAGCGAAGCGCTGCACGCGCAGGGGATTGTGCAGGTCTTGGTTCTGCCACAGGATGAACACCGCGGCGAACACACGCCCGATCAGCGTGGCCAGCGCCGCGCCGATAACGCCCATGCCGAAACCGTAGATCAGCAGCGCGTTGCCCGCAATGTTGATGACGTTCATGACAAGGCTGGCCAGCATACTGATGCGGCTGTTGCCCTGCGCACGGAACAGTGCCGCGCCGCCGTTGTACAGGCCGATGAAGGGGTAGGACACCGCACTGATAAGGAAGTACTGCTGCGCAAACCGCATGACATCCTCATCAATGCTGCCGAACACCATCCGAAGGATCAGGCGGGAGAGCAGCATACAGACAACACCCACCGCAACCGTAGAGATGCCCAGCACGCTGTACAGCTGGGCGGCGCTGCGGCTGGCGTTTTCCTCATCCCGGCGGCCCAGATACTGGCTGGCAATGACAGCACCGCCGGTAGCCAGCGCGGACAAAATCTGAATAATCAAAATATTCAGGCTGTCCACGAGCGATACGCTGGAGACAGCGGCCTCACCCACACCGGCGACCATCAGCGTGTCGGCCATGCCCATCGTGACGCTTAATGTCTGCTCCAGCAGCAGGGGCCAGATCAGGGTGAACAACGCCCGCCTGGTAAACAGGGGACCTTGTGATTTTGCAGTGGATGTCATGGTAAATTCCCATCCTCTTTTACTTGGATTTTACCATTAGTATACAGCAAAATCTATGCGAAATCAAGGATTTGACACTTGTACAAAAAATGCCTGCGAACGCTGTAGCTGCGCCCTGTACAGCGAAAATCCGCAAAAATTAAATCGCAAGAATTTTGCTCACTTTTGCGGCGGCAAAAAGCCCCGGCCACAAAAGCTTGTGGCCGGGGCAGATCATGCGGCGGCTTGCAGGGGCCGCAGAAGGGCGGTGGTTAGAAGTCGACCTCGGTGTCGTAGTAGCAGCACTTCAGCAGCTTTTCCATCTCCTCCTGGGTCGGCTGGCGCGGGTTGGAGCCGGTGCAGGCATCGGCAATCGCGTTCTTTGCAATCTCGGGCAGTCTCTCGAGGAATACGTTCTCGGGGACAAAGCCCTGCTCGGCGGGGTAGGAGTCGGGGCCGTAGTGGCCGATGCAGTGCGGAATGTTCAGATCGTCGTTCATGCCGCGCAGATACTGGATGAGCAGCGCGACCTTCTCGTCGTCGTTCTCGCCGCCCAGGTGCATCTTGTCGGCAATGACGCCGTAGCGTGCCTTGGCGGTGGGATCCTTCGCATTGTAGGCGATGACCTTGGGCAGGTACATGGCGTTGGCTGCGCCGTGGATGATGTGTGCGCCGTAATCGGCAAACGCCGCGCCGGTCTTGTGGGCCATGCTGTGTACGATGCCGAGCAGCGCGTTCGAGAACGCCATACCGGCCAGGCACTGGGCATTGTGCATCGCGTCGCGCTTATCCATATCGCCGTTGTAGCTGCCGACCAGATCCGCCTGGATCATCTCGATGGCGTGCAGGGCCAGCGGGTCGGTAAAGTCGCAGTTCGCGGTGGAGACGTAGGCCTCGATGGCGTGGGTCATGGCGTCCATGCCGGTGTGGGCGACGAGCTTCTTGGGCATCGTGTGGGCCAGCTCGGGGTCAACGATGGCGACATCGGGCGTGATCTCAAAGTCGGCAATGGGGTACTTGATGCCCTTCTGGTAATCGGTGATGATCGAGAAGGCCGTGACCTCGGTGGCCGTACCGGAGGTGGAGGAGATGGCACAGAAGTGGGCCTTGCGGCGCAGCGGCGGGATGCCGAACACCTTGCACATATCCTCAAACGTGATGTCGGGGTACTCGTACTTGATCCACATGGCCTTGGCTGCGTCGATGGGGGAGCCGCCGCCGATTGCGACGATCCAGTCGGGCTGGAACTTTTCCATGGCGGCAGCACCCTTCATGACCGTCTCCACGGACGGGTCGGGCTCGATGCCTTCAAACAGCTCTACCTCCATGCCGGCCTCTTTTAAGTAGGCCTCGGCGCGATCCAGGAAGCCGAAGCGCTTCATCGAACCGCCGCCGACGCAGATCATGGCGCGCTTGCCGGGCAGCGTTTTCAACGCTTCCAGCGCGTGGGGGCCGTGGTAAAGGTCACGGGGTAAAGTAAATCTAGCCATAGGGTTTGCCTCCTTTAAAAATAGCTCTCTCGGACTTTGACAATTAAATGTCAAAATTTGCTATTAACAGTATACACCTTATGTGTCTAAACGGTCAATCGACAATACAGAGAATTTTCCGGCGATAATTCAGCATTTTGCCAGTGGAACACTCATAGGCTGTTCTATGGGGAAGGGGGCAGGAGCTATGCGTCCGATCACGCCGCAGCAGAATACAAAAATGCGCCTGCGCATGCGGCTTTTGGCGGCGGTGCTGGCGGTGGGGTGTCTGGGCGGGCTGACGGTGCGGCTGTTTGTGCTGATGCTTCGCGACCCCGGCGGCTACGCGGCACGCGCCGCCGACCAGCAGCTGCGCGGGGCCACGCTGCCCGCCGCCCGCGGGGAGATCTATTCCGCCGACGGTACGCTGCTGGCCGCCAGCGAGACCTGCTGGACCATCCGCGCCGCCCCGCGGGAGATGGCCGACGACGCCGTAGAACCGGCTGCGCGGGCGTTGAGCGAAATTTTAGAGCTGGACTACGCCGATACGCTGGCCAAATTCAGCCAGCGAACCTCCAACGACTGCCTGCTGCGCCGCCGCGTGGATAAGACGATGGCCGACGCTGTGCGGGACTGGTGCCGGGCGAACGGTGTGGACGGCATACAAATTCGGCAGGATACCCGCCGCGTCTACCCGCAGGGGCATTTTATGGGCGGCATTTTAGGCTTTACCGACGTGGACAACGCGGGCCTGTGGGGACTGGAACTGCGTTACAACGACGAATTGACCGGGCAGAACGGGCGCATCCTGACCGCCAAGAACGCCTGGGGCTACGATATGCCGACGCACTACCAGACGCTGGTGGACGCCGTGCCCGGCAGCACGCTGACGCTGACCATCGACGCGAACATTCAGCACTGGCTCGAAAGCGCACTGTCCGCCGCTGTGACGGAGCATCATGTAGCCGAGCGCGGCGTCGGCATCGTGATGGACGTCCACACCGGGGCCGTGCTGGCGATGTCCTGCCAGCCCGACTACGACCCGAACGCACCGCGGACCCTTATAAATAAAGAAGTCCGCGACGCTGTGAATACCCTGACCGGCGAGGAGCGCAGCGCCGCGCTGCAAAAGGCCCAGCAGGCACAGTGGCGCAACAAGGCCATCAGTGACCTGTATGAGCCGGGCAGTGTGTTCAAGCTCATCACGGCGTCGGCGGCGCTGGACTCCGGGGCGTGTAAGGCCACGGACTATTTCACCTGCGCGGGTAAAATAACCGTCGCAGGCACGCGGTTCCGCTGTGCAAACGGGCATATCCACGGCACCGAGACCTTCGCCCGGGGGCTGGCTGTCAGCTGCAACCCCTGCTTCATCCAGATCGGTGCGCGGCTTGGAAAAGAACGCTTCTGTGATTACTTTGCGGCCTTCGGCCTGCGGGAGGCCACGGGCATCGACCTGCCGGGCGAGGTCAGGCGCAGTGAATACTACACGGCGGACCGGATGGGCCCGGTGGAGCTGGCGAGCTGCTCGTTCGGGCAGAGCAGCAAGGTCAGCTACCTGCAGATGCTCACGGCGGTCTGTGCGGTGGTAAACGGCGGCGAACTGATGCAGCCCTACGTTGTGGCGAAAATCACGGCGCCTGACGGCACTGTTGTGAAGGAAGTGCAGCCGACGGTGAAGCGCCGCGTCATCAGCGCGGAGACCTCCGCCACGATGTGCCGCCTGATGGAGGGTGTTGTTACAGGCGGCACGGGTAAGCAGGCCGCGCTGGCGGGCTACCGCATCGGCGGCAAGAGCGGCACGAGCCAAAAGCTGGACAGCCCGAACGAGGGCGCGCGCATTGCGAGCTTTGTCTCCGTTGCGCCCATCGACGACCCCAAGGTCGCTGTGCTGGTCTGCCTGGATGAGCCCCACAGCTGGACGACGAGCGGCGGCGCGCTCTCCGGGCCGGTGTGCGCCGAGGTACTGGGAAAGGTGCTGCCGTATCTGGGGGTGGAGAGGGAAAGCGGCGAATAAAGACAGCCGGGCACGGGCGGATATGGAATCCGCCCCTACGTTGAATCGGGAAAGCGCAGGGGGACGGGGCTCTGCCCGTTTGCCGCTGCACTATACAAAAAACTCTGCGCCGTCCCTCTTGACATTGCCCGATCCGGTGTTATACTGGTAAAGTACGCAAACGAACAGTTAGACAACGAACAATTCAAAATCTAACTTCTTGGACCCAAAAATCGTAAAGGAGGGAAGAAATGCACGAATCATCGTATGATGACTGCGGCTGCTGCGCGGATGTCCACTTCGGCGCACTGCTGAACCAGACCTCGCGGCTCATCCGCCGTGCGCTGGATGCCCGCATCAACGCCGAGGTCAGCTCGGAGCTGTCGGGCGTGCGCGGCATGGTGCTGGGCGACATCGTCCGTGCCGAGCGCCAGGGCCGCGACGTCTACCAGCGCGACATTGAGCAGTGGTTCAACATTCGCCGCTCCAGCGTCACCGCCATGCTGCAGGGCATGGAGCAGGATGGCTTCATCACCCGCAGCGCCGTGGCGAAAGATGCCCGCTTAAAGCGCCTTATCGCCACAGAGAAGGGCCGCGCCTGTCACAAGCAGATCGAGGCAAGCATTGCGCGGTTTGAGGATGACCTGCAAAGCGGCATTGACCCGCAGCAGGCCGCCGCGGCCCGCGCTGTGCTGGAGCAGACCCTGCGCAACGCACAGCACTTCCTGCAAGAGGAAAATACCAAACAAGAGAGGGGAAATACCAATTGTTAAAAACACTCGGACGTGAAACCAAGGGCTTCCGCCTGGTCTCCGTGCTGACGCCGATCTTTATGATCGCGGAGGTCATCATGGAAATGATCATCCCGAAGATGATGGCCTCCATCATTGACAACGGCGTCACGCCGGGCAATATGCAGGTCATCTACACCGTCGGCGCACAGATGGTCGTCGCGGCGCTGTTCGGCCTGCTGTTCGGCATTCTGGGCGCGGTGGCCGGCTCCCACGCAGCCACGGGCTTTGCCCGCAACCTGCGCCGCGGCATGTTCCGCAACATCCAGACCTTCAGCTTTGCCAACATTGACAAGTACTCCACCGCGGGCCTGGTCACCCGCATGACCACCGACGTCACCAACATCCAGAACGCCTACCAGATGATGCTGCGCATGTCGGTGCGTGCGCCCGCCAGCATGATCGTGGCGCTGATCATGTCCTACACGATCAACCGTCGGCTGGCAAACATCTATTTGATCGCCGTCATCCTGCTGGGCTGCGCGCTCGCCTTTATTATGAGCCGCGCCACCAAGTACTTCGGCGAGGCATTCCGCAAGTACGACGACCTGAACGAGAGCGTGCAGGAGAATGTCTCCGCCATCCGCGTTGTCAAGGCCTATGTGCGCGAGAAGTTTGAGGGCGAGAAGTTCCGCAAGGCCAGCGAGAATGTGCGCAATCTGCTGATGCGTGCCGAGCTGATCCTGGCCTGGAACGCCCCGCTCATGCAGCTGACCGTCTACAGCTGCATCCTGCTCATCTCCTGGATCGGTGCCCAGCTCATCGTCAGCTCCGGCGCAACGACCTTCACCACCGGCGACCTGATGAGCATGCTGAGCTACTGCATGAACATCCTTATGAGCCTGATGATGCTGTCCACGGTGTTCGTCATGATCACGATGTCTGCAGCCTCCGCCAAGCGCGTGGCCGAGGTGCTGGACGAGCAGTCCGACCTGACGAACGGTGAGGATCCCGTTATGGAGGTCAGAGACGGCTCCGTCAAGTTCGACCACGTCAGCTTTGCCTATAAAAAGGATGGCGAGAAGGCCCTCGAGGACATTGACCTCGACATCAAGTCCGGCGAGACCATCGGCATCATTGGCGGCACCGGTTCGGCTAAGTCCAGCCTTGTGCAGCTGCTGCCGCGTCTGTACGACGTGACTGAGGGCAGCGTGACCATCGGCGGCGTTGATGTGCGCAGATATGACCTCGACACCCTGCGCAACAACGTCGCCATGGTGTTGCAAAAGAACGAGCTGTTCAGCGGCACGATTGCCGAGAACCTGCGCTGGGGCAACCCCGACGCCACCGACGCCGAGATCGAGGACGCCTGCAAGCAGGCCTGCGCCGATGAATTTATCGAGCGCTTCCCCGACAAGTACCAGACCCACATCGAGCAGGGCGGCAACAACGTCTCCGGCGGCCAGAAGCAGCGTCTCTGCATTGCCCGCGCACTGCTGAAAAAGCCCCGCATCCTGATCCTGGACGACTCCACCTCCGCCGTCGATACCGCGACGGACGCAAAGATCCGCCATTCGTTTGCGGAAAAAATCCCCGGCACGACGGTGTTCATCATCGCCCAGCGCATTTCCTCCGTGGAAAATGCGGACAAGGTCCTCGTGCTCGACAACGGCAGGGTCAGCGGCTTTGACACCCCGGCCAACCTGCTGAAAACAAATGCCATCTACCAGGATGTCTACAACAGCCAGACCAAAGGTTCCGGCGACTTTGATGAGAAGGGAGGGGAGGCATAATGGCACAGCAGCCTAAAGTCGTAAAGGTCGGCCCCGGCGGGCGCAGCAATGGCCCCCGCCCCAAGGTCGAAAACCCCGGCAAGGTGTTCAAGCGCATCCTCGCCTATGTCATGAGCCGCTATAAGGCACAGGTCATTGTGGTGCTCTGCTGCATTCTGCTGGCTGTGTTCGCCCAGCTGCAGGGCGTCATGTTCTCCCAGACGCTGATCGACAGCTACATTCTGCCGCTGCTCAAGGCGGGCAGCACGGACTTCAGCGGCCTGGCCGCGGCTATCCTGCGCGTGGCAGTCATCTACTGCGTCGGCATCGCTGCTGTCTTTGTGCAGAACCGCCTGATGGCAAGGATCACCCAGGGCACGCTGAAGGACCTGCGTGACGAGATGTTCACCCACATGCAGACGCTGCCCATCAAATACTTTGACACCCACGCCCACGGCGACATTATGTCGGTCTACACGAACGACATTGACACGCTGCGCCAGATGATCAGCCAGAGTCTGCCGCAGCTCGTCAACACGGTTGTGACCCTCGTCGGCGTGCTGGCCTCGATGCTCTATCTGAACGTCCCCCTGACGGTGCTGGCCCTCGCGATGGTCGGCATCATGCTGCTGGCGACGAAGTACCTGACCGGCAACTCCGGAAAATACTTCATCAAGCAGCAGCAGGAGCTGGGCAAGGTCAACGGCTACATTGAGGAAATGATGAACGGCCAGAAGGTCATCAAGGTCTTTTGCCATGAGGAAATTGCCATTGAGGAGTTCGACAGGCTCAACGATGAGCTGTTCCACAGCGCCGACAAGGCAAACTCCTATTCGCTGGTAGCAATGCCCGTCAACGGCCAGCTGGGCAACCTGTCCTACGTGTTCTGCGCCATCCTCGGCGGTGCGCTGGCTATCAACGGCTTCGGCGGCTTTACGCTGGGCGGTCTCGCCAGCTTCCTTGTGCTGACCCGCCAGTTCAACCAGCCCATCAGCCAGATCTCCATGCAGCTGAACTCCGTCGTTATGGCGCTGGCCGGCGGTGCGCGTATCTTTGCGCTGCTGGATGAAAAGCCCGAGGTCAACGAGGGCGACATCACCCTGGTCCACGCCAAGTACGAAGCGGACGATACTGTCACCGAGGCGAACGAGTCCACCGGCATGTGGGCGTGGAAACGCATGGATGCCGACGGCAAGCCCCGGTACACCAAGCTGGAGGGCGACATCGTCTTTAAGGATGTGGACTTCGGCTACGACGAAAAGAAAATCGTCCTGCATGACATCAACCTGTATGGCCGTCCGGGGCAGAAGATCGCCTTTGTCGGCTCCACCGGCGCGGGCAAGACGACGATCACGAACCTTATCAACCGCTTCTACGACATCCAGAAGGGCCGGATCCTGTACGACGGCCACGACATCAAGTCCATTGAGAAGGACGCGCTGCGCTCCTCTCTGGGCATCGTCCTGCAGGATACCCACCTGTTCACCGGCACGGTCATGGAGAACATCCGTTATGGCCGCCTGACCGCCACCGATGAGGAGTGCATGGCCGCCGCGAAGCTCGCAAATGCGGATACCTTCATCAAGCATCTGCCCGACGGCTACAACACGATGCTGACCGGCGACGGCACGAACCTGAGCCAGGGCCAGCGCCAGCTGCTGGCGATTGCCCGCGCGGCTGTCGCAGATCCGCCGGTGCTGATCCTGGACGAGGCAACGTCCTCCATCGACACCCGCACCGAGAAGCTTGTGCAGGACGGCATGGACGGCCTGATGTATGGCCGCACGACCTTCGTCATTGCCCACCGTCTGTCCACCGTGCGCAACTCGGACTGCATCATGGTGCTGGAGCAGGGCCGTATCATTGAGCGCGGCACCCACGACGAGCTGATCGCCCAGAAGGGCCGCTATTACCGCCTGTACACCGGCAACTTTGCCGAGAACTCTTAAACGCAGAGAGGTCGAAAAAAGCCGCAAAACGGCATAAAATCAATCAAAACTGCCGGGATAGCATCTGCCGTCCCGGCGGTTTTTGTGCAAAATGCCGCAACAGCGCCAAAAAGTTGACGGGAAGGTAAAAAGTGGTTATAATAGGATACGTAGACACGCAAAAAGCGGTGTTTGACCACGCGGCATGAGGGAAACTACAAACAAGATTTGCCGCATAATATACATGATATACCTATAGGAGGAACAAATATGGCATCGAAGAAGATTGCACAGACCGTACTTACCGAGGGTAAGTTCTATACCATCAGCGCCGCCAACGGCAAGGTCGTTGAGGTCGCTGACTATAACATTGACAATGGCGCGAAGATCCAGCTGATGGACAACGCCAACTTTGAGTGGCAGCAGTGGAACTTCGTCGCAGCAGGCGACGGCGTTTACCGCATCCAGAACCGCTTCACCGGCAAGATGATGGATCTGGACATGGGCGGCGTCAGCGACGGCACCCGCGTCCACCAGTGGGAGGGTGCCCAAGCATCCAGCCAGCTGTGGGTCGTGGAGCCTACCAACGATGGCCGCGTCAAGATCAAGTCCAACCTGGCCGGCAAGCTGCTGGACCCCGGCATGGCTACCGAGAACGGCACCGTGCTGCAGATCTGGGCTGACGTCAACGGTGACAACCAGTTCTGGACCATCAACGAGGTCACCCGCAAGCCCAAGACCAGCGTGAAGGCCACCACCGTTAAGGCCAAGGCCGCTGCCGAGAAGGCCGCCACCGAGGTCGTCAAGGCTGCTGAGCCTGTCGTCGAGAAGGCCGTCAAGGCTGCCAAACCTGCCGCTGAGAAGGCCGTCAAGGCTGCGAAGCCCGTCGTCGAGAAGGCCGTCAAGGCTGCCGAGCCCGTCGTTGAGAAAACCGTCGAGGCTGCGAAGCCCGTCGTCGAGAAGGCCGTCAAGGCTGCCGAGCCTGTCGTTGAGAAGGCTGTTGAGGCTGCCAAGCCCGCAGCCGAGAAGGCCGTCGAGGCCGTCAAGACCGCCGCTGCCAAGACCAACACCCGCAAGGGCGGCAAGGGCAAGCGCCGCAAGTAATTTGCTTTGAACTTTTTCCCTGCAATTTTTGTGCTGTAACGAGAAAACCCCGCCCCGTCAGGATGCAGTTCCTGACGGGGCGGGGTTATTTTTTGTTTGTGGCTGAAAAGCCTTCCCCTACGGGGGAAGGTGGCCCGAAGGGCCGGATGAGGGGCGAGTGTGCCAGTATTGCCCGTGAACGAGCTGCGGCGGAAACGCTGCCCTCATCAGTCACCTGCGGTGACAGCTTCCCCCACGGGGGAAGCCTTCAGACTTACCCCAGCGCCGCAATGCTCTCCTTGATCTTGGCGGCCTTGTCCTGGGCGGCAGCCAGCTTGGCGCGGGTCTCCTCGACGAGCTTCGCCGGGGCCTTCTCGACGAACTTCGGGTTGTTCAGCTGGTTCGTGAACATGCCCAGCTCCTTCTCGGCCTTGGTCAGCTCCTTGTTCAGGCGGGCCAGCTCCTTGTCGCGGTCAATCAGCTCCATCATCGGGATAAAGCCCTTTGCGTCGGGGGTCGCCACGTTGACCATGCCGTCGGTGCTGCCCTCGTACTTTGCCGTGACCGTCACGTCGGTGGCAAAGGCAAAGCGGGCCAGATACGCGCCGCCCTTCTCAAACGCGGCGGGAGAGGCAGTCTCAATGACCATGCTCGTCTTTTTGGCCGGGTGGACGTTCATCTCGGCACGCATGGCGCGGACAGCCTTGATGTAGTCCATCAGCTTTTCAAAGTCGGCGCAGTCCTCGGCCCAGACCTTCATGTTCTCGTCGCCGGGCCACTTCTCGTTCATGATGGTCTCGGCGCTGCCGGGCAGAGCCTGATAGATCTCCTCGGTGATGAACGGCATGAAGGGGTGCAGCAGCTTGAGCGCCTTGTCCAGCACGTAGACCAGCACCTTGCGGGCCGCGTCGGCGGCTGCCGCGTCCTCGCCGTTCAGGCGGGTCTTGCAGATCTCGATATACCAGTCGCAGTAGACCTCCCAGATGAAGTTCTCGACCTTCTCGGCGGCCAGACCCAGCTCGTACTTGTCGAGGTTGGCGGTAGCCTCGGCGGCGACCTTGGCAAGCTCGGACAAAATCCACTTGTCGCTCATGTCGAGCAGGCTTTCCTCGGGCAGACCCGGCTCAAAGTCCTCGGGCAGGTTCATCTGCACAAAGCGGGAGGCATTCCACAGCTTGTTGGCAAAGTTGCGGCAGGCAAGGACTTTTTCATCGCTGTAGCGCATATCGTTGCCTGCGGTGGAGCCGATGATCAGCATCATGCGCAGCGCGTCCGCGCCGTACTGCTCAATGACCTCCAGCGGGTCAATGCCGTTGCCCAGGGATTTGGACATTTTGCGGCCTTGGCTGTCGCGGACAATGCCGTGGATCAGTACCGTGTCAAACGGTGCCTTGCCGGTGTAGGCCAGACCCGAAAAGATCATGCGGGACACCCAGAAGCCGATGATGTCATAGCCGGTGACCAGCGTGTTCGTGGGGTAGAAGTAGTTGTAATCCTCGGCGTTCTCGTTGGGCCAGCCCAGCGTGGAGAACGGCCACAGGGCAGAGCTGAACCAGGTGTCCAGCGTGTCGGGGTCCTGGGTCATGTTGGAGCTGCCGCACTTGGGGCAGGTGCAGGGGGCTTCCTTGGCCACGACGGTCTCGCCGCAGTCGCCGCAGTACCAGGCGGGGATCTGGTGGCCCCACCACAGTTGGCGGCTGATGCACCAGTCACGGCCACCCTTCATCCAGTTGATATAGTTCTTGGTGAAGCGCTCGGGCACGAACTTGATCTCGCCCTTCTCGACGCTCTCGATGGCGGGCTTGGCCAGCGGCTCCATCCTGACGAACCACTGCTTGGAGACCATCGGCTCAATGACCGAGTGGCAGCGGTAGCAGGTGCCCACGTCGTGGGTCAGCGGCTCGGTCTCCTTCAGCGCACCGCAGGCCTCCAAATCGGCCAGAATAGCCTTGCGGGCCTCCAGCGCGGTCATGCCGGCATACTTGCCGCAGTCCAGCACGTCCGGCTCGTCGGCAGCAGCGCGGCCCGCGGCCTTCTCGGCATCGACGGCAGCCTTGTCGGCGGCGCCGG
>OHUV01000891.1_pt1 | contig 16304 bp, 7 predicted proteins | sample 1579281 | NCBI WGS metagenome assembly OHUV01 (sample SAMEA3882515, study PRJEB24775) | human gut metagenome | biome: human-associated habitat; feature: intestine environment; material: feces | place: Netherlands | collected 2009/2010
GAAATCCGCCAGCACGGCGGTCTTTAACGGGCGGAAGGTGCTGCGGACGCGCTTGGTCTGCAGCGCCTCGCTCATGTACAGGCCGTCATCGCGCAGCTTGGTGTAGAGTGCCTCCTCGCTGGGGGCGTCAGCCATGCCGCGGACAGTCTTGCCCTGAGCGTTGGTCGCAGTATAACGAAATTGTGGCATAGGGGAGAAACCTCCGAACGGATAGTGAGATCAGGCGGGTGCTGCACCATTACAAAAACGCGCAGTACCATTGCAGGATCGGCTCGCCGAAAAGCATGGCGATTACGATGCCCGCACATAAAAACGGGCCGAAGGCAAAGTGGTCCTTTTTGTCGGCCCTTTTGGCGGCCAGCAGCCAGATGCCGTAAAGGCCGCCGCTCAGAATGCCCAGAAACATCGCCAGCAGCGTGTTCTGCCAGCCGAGGAACAGCCCGGCGGCTGCCATCAGTTTGATGTCGCCGCCGCCGAACGCGCCGTCAATGACAAGGCAGAGCAAAAGCATCGGCACGCTGACGCAGAACGCCCCGATCAGGTGGGGCAGCCACCCGGCGGGGGAGAGCAGCGTCCCTACAACGCCGCAGACCGCCAACGCGAGATTGAGCCGGTCGGGGATAAGCTGTGTCTCGGCGTCAATGAGCGCAACGCTCAGCAAAATGCCGCAGACCGCCAGCGCGGTGAGCGCCGCCCAGCTCATGCCGAACAGCCCCTGCGTCAGGCTGAGCGCGGTGCCGAAGCGCCGGGTGCAGCCCAGCGCCAGCACGCCGCCCAGCACCTCGACCAGAAAATACCGCACCGGGATGCGGGCACCGCAGTGGCGGCACCGTCCGCGCAGAATCAGCCAGCTGAAAACCGGCACAAGGTCGGGCGCGCCCAGCGTGTGGCCGCACTGCGGGCAGTGGCTGCGCCCCTGCAGGGGGTCCATGCCCCGGGGCAGCCGCCAGGCCACGACATTCATAAAGCTGAACAGCGCCGCGCCCAGCAAAAAACGGATCAGATCCAAAAGGCACTCAACCAGCAGCATGGCTCGCCTCCGTCAGGTAATGCAGGCGGTCCTCCGCGCGGAAGACACGGTAGCCCTCGGCAGCGTCATAGACGGCGAAGATGCTGTTTTCCTGATAGAGCAGCCGCTGCACGGTGTAGCCGTTGTCCGCCACCTGCAGAAGGCACACGCTGCCGGGCAGTGCGCCCAGTGCCTCGATCTCCTCAGCCACGCCGTCGGCAAAGCCGTCTGCGGTGGTCTGGTCGGCAAAGGTGCGCCCGGCGGAATAGCACTGCGCGGACACAGCCCCGGCGGCCAGCCGCGCCGCCTTGATCTGGGCCAGCGCCTCCCGCGCGCGGGCCTGATAGCGCAGCTCGGCCGCGCCGGTCACAACGGTATAGATCACAGCGAGCAATGCCAGCAGCAGGGCCAGCTTTTCAGCAAAGGAGGTCCTGGCCCATTTTTCCCCGGTGTTGCGCAGCCAGGCGCCCAGTCGTGCTGCCAGCATGGTTTCACTTCCTCTACTTCTATATATAACACACTAACCAGTATACCCCGCAAAGGCTGTATTTGCAAGGAATTTCACGAAAAAACCCCACATTATTGTTGGAATGTAACACAAAATCTGTCAAAATAGTATGTGCCGCCCGTATACAACACTATATTTGGTGTAAATTTGTCGAAATCTCACCACACTTGTTGCGAAAAGATCACAAACCGAGTATAATACCATCATATATAGTCTTATTATGCCTTACTGTACAAATTTGCAGGGCGCTGCCGCAAATTCCAACGGCCGCTACGGCGTCTGCCGGGCGGGAATATGCGGCAATGCCGTGATATAAACGGGAGCATCTATGGTGCATTGCAACAAGAAAACGCGCAGAAGCAGCGGCTTCACGATGGTGGAGCTTATGGTCGTGCTGGCGATCATGGCAATTTTGGCGGCCCTTGTGGGGGGCGGCCTGATCGCCTATACCCGTCTGGCCCGGTTTGAGAAGAACGAGGCGAACGCCCGCACCCTTTTCCAGACCGCGCAGATCGCCCTGACCCGCAGGGACACAGCGGGCGAACTGGACGATTTCCGCCAGAAGGTGCTGTTGAACGGTCAGGCAGGCGCGCATTTTGACCCCGCCGCGCAGAAGGCCGATGAGCTGAACAAAAATATCTATGCCCTGTATTATGATAAAGTAACAGACGATGACAGCGACAATGAACTGCTGCGCGAGCTGCTGGGCGATTACATCTACGATGATTCACTGCTGAATGCGGCCATCTGCGTTGAGATCGACGCCGCCAGCGGGCAGGTGTACTCGGTGTTTTATGACACGAACGCCGACAAGCTGCGCTTTGGGGAAACAAACGGCGCAACGAATATTTATAACCGGAGCTATGACCACCGCCGCCATGACAGCCTTGTGGGCTACTACTCGGCCGAGGACCGTGTGAATGTGGTTGAGCTGCAGCAGACCAAGCTGAAGGTCAAGAACCCGCGCCTCTCCAACACCGAAACGCTGACCCTGAGCTGGGGCGGCGATGTGACCCGCGACACGCAGGTGCAGTATGTGGCAACAGCCTACAAATCGACCGATACGGGCAAGAAAAATCCGCTGTTTGAGATCGAGGTGGAGCTGCCGGCAGTCAAGACCAATGAGCCGGTGCCGCTGAAAACAACAATCTACAGCTATGATGCGTCTGGCAACGAAACACCGGTTGAAAAGACCCTCTACTACCCCCTGAGCTACAACAAGGGCAACTTTGTCCTGACGCTGGACGCTATGGCCAGCGCTGATTTGCTGCGCTCCTGCGAGAATGACAGCGGCGAGAAGGCAAACAGCATTAGTGTGACCGACAGCAGCCTGTACAGCATCACCCGCCTGCTGAACGACCCGAAGGACATCTACATTGCCATGCGCGCCGAGCCGCGGGAGAACTACAGCGACGCCTACACAGCCAGCAGCGAGGTGTGGACTCCTACCGATGAAAACACCCTGCTGGCCAAGGGCGGCACGGCGGTTACGGCAGACCTGAAATATTTCCGCCATCTGTACAACCTGCGCTGGTCTGCGGATTGGAAGATTGCCGACAAGGGCACCTACACGCTGACCCCCCAGGCCGGCAACAGCACCGGCCTGAACTGGACGGGCGGCGGCGTTACGGTCTACTGCGCCGCGGGCGCATGGCCTGCGGCCAAGGTGCCGTCCCTCAATGACCCTGTCGCCTGGCCGACGATCCCGGAGCTGGGCGAAAATATCGTACTTACGAGCAAGACAACGGTCCTTACAACCAAGACGACCCGTGTGCCCATCCTCAATCTGCAATTGAGCAGCAAGTCCGTTGCAAAAACCGGCAGGGCAGAGCAGGACGTGCTGGCCGACCACTATGTCGGCCTTATCGGCGAGAATAAGGGCGACATTTCTTACATCACACTGCGCGACCCGGACATTCAGGTCAACGTCAAGACCGAGACCGTCGCCGCCGATACGCTGCCGAACGAAAACCAGCTCAAGCTGACCGCAACCAAATTCGTCACGGCGCTGGAGGAGGACGACGAGAACTGGCGCGATGTGCGTGCTGTCGGCGCACTCTGCGGCGTCAACACCGGCACGCTGGAAAACTGCGCCCTGACCCGCGGCACGAACTCCTCGACCAGTGCGCTGGTGGCCGCGGCGCTGACGTTTGACAACAAAACCACCGCAACGCAGCGCATAGAGCAGACGCTGTACGCTGACAGCAAAAACCATACCTATTATAAAGACGAGCCGCGCGGCATTGGCGGTCTCGTCGGCGTTGCCATACCCAAAGCCGATTCCGTCATGCAGGACCTGACCGTTGCGTCGGACGTGACGGTAGCGGGTCTGCTTGTGGACAAGGACACGAAAAACGTGGAAACGACCACAGCGGCAGACCAGCAGGCCGAGAAGGCCCGCTACGCTGCCGCGGCAGCCGAGCCGGGTGAAAAGAACTCTCTCTGGCGCAGCGTCGGCGTTGGCGGCGTGTTCGGCACGGTGGATGCGGCCCAGATGAAAACAGACAGTAAAACGAACATCGTCAACAACGGCTTTGTGACCGGCAACGGCTTTACGGGCGGCATCGTCGGCAACCTGTTTACGACGGACACCAGCGTGTCCCAGAGCCTGACGGGCCTGAGGAACAACGGCACGGTCAGCGCGGGCGCCAACTATAAGGGCGATACCGCGGGCGATGCGCGCAGCCTGGTGCTGGGGCAGTTCTTCGGCGGCATTGCGGGCTACGGCAGGGGCGTGACCCTGCAAGGGTGCGAAAGTGTGACCCGCAGCGACCTGACCGAGACCCAGCTCAAGGAGCAGGTCGAGGCGGGCTTTGACAAAAAAACCGGCACATTGACCGACGCCAGCCCCCTCAAGGGCGATTTCGTCGGCGGCCTTGTCGGCTACGGCAAGGAAATTGTGCTGAACGGCTGCAAGACCGGCAAGGGCTACGTGCTCGGCAGCCGGTTTGTGGGCGGTTTGGCCGGTGGCTTTACCGGCAGCGGCGTACAACAGAACGATACGAACAGCAGTGACGTCTTTGGCAACCGCTACGTCGGCGGCATCGTGTCGGTCAACGGCAGCAACAGCCAAATCAACGGCATGACCAATACGGGTCTGGTCGCGGCCTTTGGAAAGAACGCGGCCTACGTCGGCGGCATCGTCGGCGTCAATGATGCCGACTGGGGCGGCAGTCAAGACCCGAAAGCCACAGCCACCGTGCAGAACTGCGCCAACCGTATGTCCGGCGACAACGCCACCGACACCCGCCGCATCAACCTGTTAAAGAAGCTGAGCATCTCCGCGGGCGGCTACGCCGACTACGTCGGCGGCATCGCGGGCTGCAACGGAAAAAACGGCGTTGTGACGTGGGATACAAGCACCCCGACGCTGGGTGCCATCCTGTACGGCAACAACTACGTGGGCGGCGTGGTCGGTTATAACGATGAAAATGCGAAAATCTCCAATACCTCCACCCAGGACCTGACCATCAGCGGCCAGATCGTGGCGGCGGGCAAGGCTGTCGGCGGTATGATCGGCTTGAACTGCGCCTCCACGCTGCCCTCCGCCACTGTGAAGGTCAGCCGCGTGGCGGGTCAGCAGCTTGTCGGCGGCGTCATCGGCGCCAACCTGCCGGTGGGCCGCTTCACCGTGGCGGACGACGGCGCGTTTATAACCAATGTGGCCTCGGGCCGCGTCGAGGCCGACGCCGTCGCGGGCGGCATCATCGGCTACAACCGTCTGCTGGCGGCCAAGCCCACAGGCGGCACGCTGGAGGCGCTGCTGCCGACGATTAACGAGAGCACCGGCGTGCTGACCGACAGCACCGACGTGAAAACGGCGGACGGCACAATCATCCTGACCGGTTTCCAGAACATGCTCAACCTGCAGGCCGACATCTACGTCGGCGGCATCGTCGGCGCAAACGACGCCGATACGAAGCTGACGATTCAAAATGCAACCAACGGTGCAACGCAGAACGCCCTGTCCGTCGGCGGCCTGAACCCGTCCAACAACGGCGCGTTTAAAGGCGGCGTATCGCTGAACGCGCTGGCCGATGGCCGCTATGATTTCGACGACGTGCACGGCGCACTGGCGGGCGGTATTATCGGCTATGCCACACCCAACACGGTGCTGGAAAGCTGCACAAACTACGGCACAGTGGCTCACAAGTGCGCCGCGGGCGGCTTTGCGGGCTGGAACGAGGGCACGATCACCGGCGGCAGCATGGCGGCGTCCCTCGGCAACCGTGAAACCGGGTATACCTATCTGGGCGGCGTTGCGGGCGTCAACGGCGGTCTTATTCAGTCTGCCTACCCGGCTAAAGACTGCGCCGTGCGCGGCGACAGCTATGTCGGCGGCATTGCGGGCGTCAACCTGGGCGGTGACGCTACGGCAAGCAAGGGCCTCATCATCTGCACAGAGAACAACAGCACTGGCACGGTGGAGGCCAACCAGTACGCGGGCGGCGTGGCCGGTGCCAACGTCGGCAATATCTCGCTGTCCGGCCAGCTGCAAAGCAGTGTCACCGCCACCGGCTATGCGGGCGGCGTGGCCGGTATCAATACGACGTATAACGCCTATAAGGGCAGCATTTACGGCACTGAAAACGCCAACGGCGCGGTCAGGGGCAGCGTCACTGCCGCCAACTACGCGGGCGGCGTGGCCGGTACGAACAGCGCCGAAATCACCCGTGTGGATAACTACGCCTCAGTGCGCGCCAGCACAAAATATGCGGGCGGTATTGCGGGCGTGAACGACGCGGGCGGCACGATCAGCTATTGCAGCCATGCGTCCGGCAATGCCGCCGCAGTCTACGCCACCAACGGCGAGGCGGGCGGCATCGCGGGCAATAATAATAAAAACGCGCTGATTGAGAATGTGCAGGTCCGCGCCGACGTCACCGCGGCCAACGGCACGGCGGGCGGCGTCACGGCTACGAACTTCGGCACCATCGGCCAAGACAGCGGACTGGAAAACAACAGCAGCGTAAGCAACTGCACGATCACCGGCACGTCGGAGAGCATCGGCGCTGTTGCGGCGTACAACAGCGCGGACGCGACCATCCGCAACGTCAGGCTGGCGGCAAACGCCAACGTGCGGTTCAGCACCCCGGCGGTCACCATCGGCGGCCTTGCGGGCATGAACGAGGGCACCGTCACCGGCTGTCAGGTCGAAAACGGCGCGCTGTCGCTGGGCGCCGGTCTGCGCGCGGGCACCAACACCGTCACGCTGGGCGGTGCGGTGGGCCGTACCACGGCGGACGGCAAGGTCAGCGAAACCAACGTTCTGCTGGACCTTACACAAAATCTTGATAAATATACAAATTTGGGCGGCGTCGCAGGCCAGAACGACGGTACCCTGAAGCAGTGTACCTATTCCGGCACGATGGGCGGCGAGGCTCGCACGGACGGCCTTGTCTCCGTCGGTGCACGCAGCACCGGCAGCACGGTGGGCGGCATTGCCGGTCTGAACAACAGCACAATCACCGGCTGTGAGGTCAAATACATCAAACTGCAGGTCAGCGGTATCAGCAACATCACCACGACCCAGACCGCAGACGAAAAGCTCGCCAGTGCCAGCCATGTGGGCGGCATTGCGGGCCGCAACAATGCCGAAATCGTCAACAGCTATGTTGCCACCGAGCGCAGCAACGGCGCGGGCAGCATCATCACGGCGCGTTACGGCTTTGTGGGCGGCGTTGCGGGCTCCAACAACGGCACTATCACGGGCAGCGGCAGCAAAAAGGCGCTGGTCAGCGGCGACACAACAAAACTCGCCCTTGTTGCACAGGTTGATAATTGGCTGGATGCGGCAGATGCCAATGCCGGCATCAACAGCATGGCGGCAGAGCTGACCACAGGCACGACCTACGCGGGCCTCAAGGGCGTTGACACTGTGACGGGCTATGGCTACACGAACGTTTACAGCGACACAGGTCTTGCCGCCAATGATCTGCTTGTCGCCCTGCGCGGCAGCAACAACAGCGAGACCGTCCGTGCCGCCGGTTATCTGGGCGGTCTGGCAGGCTTTAACTCTCTCCGTGGTACAATCGACACTTCCGCCACCGGCCAGTGGTTTGTCTATTCTGACAATGCGACAACGGCATCCACCGTCGGCGGTATTGTCGGCCAGAACGAATCCAACGTCACAGACAAAAGCGTGCTGGACACTGTGGTAAACTGTGCCGCTGTGCGCCGGTTTACGCGCGTGTTTGATGGGGCTAAGAACAAGGACGATACAGACAATGACAACATTTACAAGAGGGAAAATCGTGTTGTTGTCCATGTGGGCGGTGTCATTGGCCAGCAGCAGAACCGCAGCGATGACCGGTGGTCTGTCAGCAAGGTAGTCAACTGCGGCAGTGTGTTCAACAGCCGCTCGGCCAATGTGGGCGGCGTGATCGCCTATTGGCTGGACTACGGCGGAACCGTGCAGAGATGCTTCAATTTTGGCAAAATCACAACAAACACGAACGACAAAAACAGCGGTTACGGTGCAGTCGGCGGTATTGTCGGCTTTATTGACCAGCCTATTTCCGGCGGCACCACAAATGTGCTTTCCTGCCGCAACTACGGTCAGATTTGGTATAAATCAAACGGCGCAAATGACTGCGCGGGCATTATCGGTAAAATCGAGATGAAGAAGGTCACCGATATTATGACGCTGAACATCATCGACTGCGTCAATAGCGGCGCAATCAAGGCAGCGTCGCAGGCAGTCGGCATTCTGGCATGGATCGGCCCGTGGAATGGAGGAAGAATTGACAACGTTACGGTAAATATTGACCGCTGCCGAAACCTTAATACAGACTTTACGTGTAGCAGAAAAATCGGCATTGTCGGCAGCCGCGGCGACGGTAGAGGGTCGAATAAAGCAACTAATGTCACAAACTGCTTTGCCACGGTTGGGGTTGGTGCAAGTTGGTATCCTATTGCCTATGTGCGGAACGCAAACGAGAATGTCACCGGCCACGGCAACTATTATATTGAAGATTCCGAAAGTGCAGGCAAGAGCTTCTTTAAGAAAGATTCCCGTAAACTGACCACAGTAAAACCGAACAGTACAACAGGTAACTGGGAGAAAGCGGATAAGCAAGGAAGTGACCCGGCCTACAACGAGACAGATTGGAACTCGTCCTCGAAAAAAGTAAAAGCACACCGTCTGTACATAGGCTATAATGTCACTAATAAAGCAACCTATCGTTATATTGCGTTCCTGCCCAATTTGGCAGAGGGTGGGAACGGCGCAGAGTACAGTCTGTGGTGGATGCGAGGCATTACTTCTACGGATCAGGATGCCAAACCAAACTCTGCCTATATCAAGACCGACGGTAAGAAAGCCTACATTTACGATGATACCGGCGCGGGCGATGATACCAATCCCGGCAACCAGAGAGCGACTGTGATGCTGCAATTCGGCGAAGCCGCGAACAGTACGAACCCGGACGTTGATATTACCGACATCACCGACGAGGTCATCCAGAACTACTATAAGTACGTGCTGGACAGCACCAAGCCCGCCCAGCCGGGAGATATCCAAGTCAAGGCCAGCCAGGTGCAGGACGCGGACAACAACGTCTATGGCCGTTATGAAGTGACGTGGGCCGAGCCGAGCGACAGCGACAAGAATGCCAGCCCCGCCGCTTACTACCGTGTTGAAATTCTGCCCTGCGATGCTGCGGGTAAAGTCGCATCGGATGCAGTTCCCTATCTGAAAGCTGACGTCTACCAGCGCAGCTATACCTTTGTGGCAGATAAAGCGTGGACGGGTTACTTCGTCGTGCGTGTAACGCCCTACAACACCAACAACGACTCGACGCAGGTAGACAACTCCCGGACCAGCGCCGTGCAGACCTTTATGCACGCCCTGCCGACACCTGAGATTGAATTCCGGCTGGTCAAACGCGAGAACGGCGGCTTTGACTGGAATCAGTGCCAGACGCCGGATGAAAAATCGAGAGAATTCAAGTATGAAGTTGTCGCGGTGCTGAAAAACTACACCGAATACCCGACAGACGAGGCATGGACCGTTAAGCTGACCGATGGAACGTATAATTATTATTTTGCACAGAATGGCAAGCAGTACATCCGTCTGGCCAATAATTTGGAACGCACTTTGACGCTTACGGCGCTGGCAACCCCGGACAACAGCAGCAGTACAAAGTATCTGCGCTCGGCCCAGTACAAGTCAGAGACCTATCTCCCGTCCCAGTGGCGTGACCACAACGGTGACTCCGGCAAGGACGAGGACGGTCTGCCGCTTGGCACGCTGAAACAGGACGGCAACACGGAGTTTGTGACCTACACTGGCCAGACAGCGGAGAGCTTTGAAGCAACCGTGAAGTTCAGCTTTACCCCGAAGGTCAAGAGCGACAGCAGCGAGCACGGCAGCCCGACCTACCGCGTCATGCTGCTGGCAAAATATCTGGGCGATGACACGGTCAACGACGTATCTTTGAAAGGCCAGTACATCACGCTGGCCGCGCGGGAAAGCATTGTTACAAAGTCTCCCGTCACCTTCAACCTGAACAGCCTGCCGTCGGATGCCATGACGAACTACACCGACTTCCTCGTTATCGCGGTGCCCGTCACCAGCGGCAAGGGCGACATGAAGTATCGCTGGGATGCCACGCCAGACGAAGTGTCCGCAGCTATTGACAGCCATGCGAGCGACACCGACAAAGAAATCTGGTGGCAGAACGGCTATGAGATCGTCCGCACGGGCGAGCACAGCTATACCTATGCCCATCTGACGCCACTCTGCTTCTCCGACGTGAGCCGCACCGATGACCCGAAATGGGCAGAACAGGCCACGGTGACGACCCCGCAGATCATCTTCAAGCAGCTGAACCTGAATGTCCTGAAAGCCCCGACACTGGACAAAAACACCGAAGGAAAAGTTGACGAGAAAACCAACGAGTTGACCTATACGTTCAACTGGACGCAAGAGGACATGGACGCGAAAACGCCGACCTACAGCATCAAGCTCTACGGCCTGTTGACGGACGAGAACGGCAATGTGACCGGTCAGGAGCAAATTGCGCTGAAGGATGGCGTAAATCTGGCCGATAAGGTTCAGCGCAGCGGCAGCAACAGCTTTACCCTGCCTGTCAACGTGGATACCATGCTGGCCAACGGCAGCGACAGCTGGCGCTATGACAAGGTCCGGCTCGAGGTCACCCGCGTGGCGGCAGCCGACACCAAGGAAATCGGCGCGTCCGCTGTGGCGGATTACAGCGTTAAGCAGCGCCTGCCCGGCATCAGCGCGCCGAGCTCCATCACCCGCGTCAACGGCGAGACCGACAACGCGGATGCCCTGCTCTACACGGTCAGCTGGTCGCCGTCCGACGACGAGCGCATTGACCACTATGACCTGTGCGTCGTCGATGCCGGCGGCAATACTGTGCTGACGCTGCCCACCACGGACAACGTCGGCAGCCTGACGCTGGATCTGGAGCAGTATCAGGGCAAGGCATTGAGCTTCCGCGTTATTGCCCGCCGCAAGGCTGGTAGCAATTGCTTTGACGGCCCGGACGGCGCGTTGAGCCAGCCCGAGACCATCGTCCGCCGCGCCGATGCGCCCAAGGTTACGGCCAGCAGCTTTGCGCCCGACAGCCCGAATCAGGAGACGTTCCTGAACGACCTCAAGCTCAACATGACGCTGAACGCACCCGCACAGGGCAATGTCTACTTTACCGGTTATATCTTCAGCGACGAGGACAATTACAATACAATTGCTAATCTGGCCAAGGCTTGGCAGGGCGAAGGCACCGGACAGGCCAAGTATGAGGCCCAGCAGGAATTGACCAAAGCACTGGACGAGATGCTGAACAATGGCAACGCCGAGTTGGTCATCCCGAAGGACAGCCGCACGGTGGGCGGGAGCGCCAGCGTCAACGACAACACCGCCAGCTATACCTTTGTGCCCGACGGCAACGGCTTTACGCTGACGCCCGACCATGCAAAACAATACCTGCTGCCCGCGGTGCGCGTTATGCCCACCGACGGCAGGACAGCGTCGAACTGGTTCTACATCCTGCAGCAGGATACCAAAGCGGCACAGTTGCCGGCCATCACGCTGGACGCCCCCGTGGACGAACCGGAACGCGCACTTGGCAATGCCGTTTACAAGCAGGAAGTCAACCTGTACAACGACCCCGAGTGTAAGAGCAATCGCGGTACGGCCCCGCTGGAGCTGCGCCGCTTTACGGTGGAGTGGACCGCGGTGAACAAGTACACCCAGGCAGACGGCACGGTGCGCAACCTGACCGACAGCTATACCTTTACCGTCACGCCGCTGGACAAGGACAAAAAGCCCTACAGCATTACGGTGACGACCTACGACAGGGACGTGACGGACGAAGACGGCAATGTCACGCATAAGCGCGGGGAAATCAAAACCGTTACCAAGACGACCTATAACGGCGAAACGACGGAGCTTAAAGAGCAGACCGACGATGTGGACGCGGAGACCAACGAGACCCGCATCTGGTACGACCTGAGCGTTGAGCCTGTGACCGACGAGAACGGCAACGTGACATGGGAACAGAAACCCTATGACGTCACCGGCACGGTGGAAAAGGACGGCGGTACGCTGTACTACAAGGCAAAGACGGTTCCCATGCTGGAGCTGGTGCAGGAGGACGGTGCCGAGCCTGTTTACCGCATCACCCTGCCCGAGCTGCAGGAAAAGGTGCAGGACGACTCGCTCGAGCTGCAAAAGTTCACCGCAAGTGTGACGCTGAAGACGCTGGCGCACTCGGATAACAAGGGTAAGACCGTCGAATCCGGCACGGTCAAAGTCCCCGTCAACGAGACGAACACCGCCGATGCGGCGGAGGATGCCCAGAGTATGGATTCCGCGGAGAGCGTCGCGCCCGCCGAGACTGCAGAAAGCACGGCGGCGGAAAGCGCCCCCGCAAGCGTGCCCCCGGTCCTGATGCGGGCCCGTGCGGCACTGCCCATGGCGACCCCGGAGACCGCCGCTGCCCCGGATGAGACGGACGCGGCGGAAACCGCGCCCCCGGAACGGATAGAAACAAGCGACGCATCGTAATTTTATTTCAGGAAAGAAGGTGGCATTATGCACCGCAGGGCACGCAGCATTCTGCGCGGGGAGCAGGGACTTTCGATGATACTGGTCCTCTGCATCGGCGCGCTGTTTGTGGCGCTGTCGGCAGCGCTGGTCTATGCGGCCTCCGTGCTGACGGCCAATGCCAACCGCCAGCTGCTGGAACAGGAAGCCTACCAGCTGGCAACCAGCTTTTCCGACGTGCTGGAAGGGGAGCTGAACAATAAGGACAGCAGCTTTGCCAAGTTCGTCAATGAGCAGTTCATGTTCTCCCAAAGCTACGGCAAGGACATCTATGATTTGGAATCCCAGCCCAAGGAGTTCGCCTGGAAACCGAAAGGCAGCCAGCCTGATGGCGGGGCCGAGGCCATCACGGTAACACTGCGCCGCCGCCCGGGCGACGGTGCCGACAAGCTGAACCAGACGGCGAACAGTACCAGTGTCACAGACCTGCTCAATCTGCTCAACACACTGGAGGGCGAAGACCGCAAGGGCATGGAGATCGTCGATTTACAGCTGGACATTACGGTGACAGTCACGAAAAACGGCGAGAGCTTTGCCTTTACGCGGACCTATGACCGCACGGTAAAGTACGACAGCGACGGCAGCCAGGCAAAAAGCAATAAAAAATTCCCAAAGGTATACTACACAATAAACGACGGTCCAACAAAGTATTACCGCATTGACGCACTGACGTTCTACGCCCCCGGCGTCGATGACAAGGCTATTGACGATAGCAACATCAGCAGCAACCGCCTGACGTTCCACTGCGACACCAGCCAGCAGCCCGATTCCATCACCTACACCCGCGGTGCCAAACAGAGCACCGGCACAACACAGGAGTGACCCGCTATGAAACATACTTTACAAAGTCAGCGCGGCGAGACCATTGTGGAGGTGCTGGTGTCGTTCCTGCTGCTGATGATTTTTACGTCGATGTTCGTCGTTTCGCTGCGGTACGCCCGCGCCATGTCCCAAAAGGCCGAAACGCTGCGGGAGACAGCCTATGCCTTCTGCGCTGGGCTGTACCCGGCCAATAACGCGGCCCCCAAATGGGAGAAGGAACAGGATGGGCTGGAGTTCTCCTTTGGCGATTACGGTGAATTTACGGTGAAAGGCGTCGAGCTGGACAGCGTGGAGACCAGAGCAGAAGTTACGGAAAACGGCCAAAAAACGACGGAACAGCACAAGTTTTACCGCTACAGCAAGAGCACGGCAGAAGGGACGACCAACCCATGAAGCAGCGTTTGAAAAACCAGAACGGCACAACGCTGGTGGAGCTGATCGTCTGCATGGTGCTGCTGGCAATCTTTACGCTGGCGGCGGTCACGCTGATACAGCCCAGCGCACAGGCGTACATGGACATCCAGCAGCAGACCCGCGCGCAAAATCTGGCCGATGCGCTCATTGAGACGATCCGCGGTGAGGTGCTCGAGGCGAACGGCTATATCCGCTTCACCGACGGCGCGACGGACCTTAATAATTTGGACAGCGTTTTTGCGTCCAAGGGTAACGACTACAGCCAGGGCACGGCATTGGAATTCAGCGTCTACCCCAACCACATTGAGCTGATCGACAAGGACTGTGTGCCGATGCTGACAAAAACAGACGGCACAGCACTGCTGACAGCGGATCAGGCCAATGCGCTGAACGGCTACCTGCACATGCGGTTTTACCGCGATGAACTGAATGACGACGGGCACTACGGCAACCCGCAGCACACAAAAGAGAACAAGGACGCGGACGGTACCGTGACGGGCACGCTGCCCTACGTTGCCTACGGCTACACAACGGCCTATCCCCGGGATGCCTATATGGGGCTGTTCATCAGTGAACTGCATTTCTACGCCCGCAGCTGGACGCAGGACGGCGACGAAACCAAGACCCCGCGCATTACGGCTATGACGGTGGTGCTGACTGTGGCCAAGCGGGACGCCAACGACCAGATCGTGCCGCTGTGCACCCAAAAAGCCATTGTGCAGTTGCCCGGTGAGCCGGTCATCCTGTATGGACCCGGCACCTGGGACGGCAAGGCATCGTCGGAGTCGTGAGCGGTGCCCTCCGGGACGATTTTTGAAAAGTTTATTACAATCCCGGCGGATGTACTGGACAAATTCAAATGGACTGGTTATACTTTAAAACATGAATACCTGTGTGCCGGACAAAAATACAGGAACGTCATGGGCATCAGAGCAGAGAGGATGACAAGGATGGCAACAATTGAAATCAAAATGCTGGGCGGCTTTGAGATCCGTGTGAATGGCAAGCCCGTGCTGGCACAGCTGGCGCAGTCCCGCAAGGCAACGGCGCTGGTGCAGTATCTCGTTTTGCGGCGCGGGGAGCGCGTCTCCCACAAGGTACTGACCGATACCTTGTGGGCAGGGGAGCGGTCCACCAACCCGGACATGGCCCTGCGCGCCATCTTGCATCGCTTCCGCCTTATGATCGACGCGGAGGGCCTGGATGAGATGAAGGACTGCATCGTGACCAGCCGCGGCTACTACCAGTGGAACCCCCATCTGGACTGCAGCGTGGATGTGTTTGAGGTCAACGACCTGTCGGAGCTGGCCCGCAAGGAGAGCGACGCCGAGAAGCGCAGCCGCATTTATGAACAGATCGTCAACCTGTATGACGGACGCCTGCTGCCGCAGTCTGCGTCTGAGCCGTGGGTCGAAAGCGTCAGCGTGCGTCTGCACGGGCAGTACCGCACAGCCATTTTAAACCTGCTGGAGCTCTGCAAAAAATGGGGCGAGAGCACCCGCATCGTTACGCTGTGTACCCGCGCGCTGGAGCTGGACCCCTACGAGGAGCGCCTTTATCTGGAAAAGATCGTCGCGCTGGAGACGCTGGGCCGCCATGAGGAGGCGGAGGATCTGGCACGCCGCGGCAGCGCCATGGGCTGCCTGCATCATGCCATTGAGCCGGGCCGCGCAGGCTCTGCCTACCGCCAGATGCGCCAGGCAGACCGCAATATGGAGAGCGAGGTCTCCAAGCTGATCTCTGCTCTGCCGGATACCGAGGACACGGGGGCCTGTATCTGCGATTTTGAGACGTTCAAGGAAATTTACCGCGTACAGCGCGGCGTGCAGGTCCGCTACGGTCTGCAGGTATTCCTGGCGATCCTGACCGTGGCTCCCAGCCAGAACACCGATGCTGCCGAGACCGCTCTGATGGTGGAGCAGCTGGGCGATCTGATCCGCACGAATCTGCGCCAGTGCGATGTGGCCGCCCGCTACACCGATATGCAGTATGTTGTTATGCTGAGCGGCAGCACCGCCGAGAGCGGCACCGGCCCGCTGGAGCGCATCAAGGCCGCGTTCTACCGCATCCCTGCCCATGGCCGCTACCTGTTGAGCTATAGCCTCTATGTTCCCGAGGCCAAGGCCGACAGCGGGCGCGTCCGCCGCCGCAAAAAGACGGCGAAGAAGGAAAAATAAGTGAGCCGTTAAGCCGTACAGTGAAAGCTGTGCGGCTTTTTCATTACCCTGGCCCCCTCTGCGAGGGGGCTCCGCCCGCAGGCGGTGGGGGAGAGAACCTTGCGATAATCCGACATATTTTGGGCTATGGGAAGGTTCTCTCCCTCCGGCCCTGCGGGGCCACCTCCCTCGCAGAGGGAGGCAAAGGTCTGTTTTTTACACTTTCCACAATCTTTTGCCTAAAAATTTTTACAAAAAATCCGAAAAAACTGTTTAAATTTCCACAACAATGTGGTAAAGTAGTATCAAACAAGCGGG
>OHUV01000981.1_pt1 | contig 14690 bp, 23 predicted proteins | sample 1579281 | NCBI WGS metagenome assembly OHUV01 (sample SAMEA3882515, study PRJEB24775) | human gut metagenome | biome: human-associated habitat; feature: intestine environment; material: feces | place: Netherlands | collected 2009/2010
TTAACAATCACCAAACCTAACTTCTAAACTGGTACTCTTTTTGGGGGGAAGTCCACCCTTTCCTCCGGATTTGTCAAGCCGGCGTTTGTCATGCTTTCTTCCAGCGTTCCAAGGTTTCCACGTGCACTGCGGAGAACTCGTCCGTATTTTTACAGATGCTGTGAAGAAAATACAGAAGGATCTAGTTCTGTTGTATTAGTGTTTTTAGTATCGGGTTATGAAGCAAGGATTTATACTAAGAATAAGTTGTTGTGATGAAAGACATCTAGGAAGAATTGCCTCTGGATTTTGTTCGAATCCAAGCTTCTTTACATCATTTCGCGCTTCAATATGTGCTGTTCCAACTGTTTTGTATTCCTCTGTTATATTTTTGGCAGCCCTAAGCAGGCAAGATGAGTATGCTCCTCCTTTACTGGTGTCGGAACTGGTCTCCCTCCATGCGCATGCATATAGCTTTGTATGATATTCTAATGAAGACATAATCTTTTCATCATATTTTTTTCTAATAATTTCAACGAAATTTTCCTTACGATTAGCCAAAAGAGTGGCACGAGAGGCTTTAATCATATCTATTTCTTCAGAAATGATAGAACGGCAACAATCAAAGATGGAAAGTTGTCTATTTGAAATGTCATTAAAAACCCTTTCATCGACATCATTATTTTCACTTAATTCAAGAACTGTTCTCATTTTATATGAACCGCCATGACCTGAAAATATAGTAATAAAATAATCTAATTTTTCTTTTTTGAATTTATTTAAGAATCTATTAAGATAATCTGTAGTGGTGTTATTTAGCGTTGTTATTTCGTCTTCATGCCAACATCCTCCAATATAGCTCATAAAGAATTTACGATAATTTTCGCAATCGATATTTACTCCTGGCAATCCGTTGTTATTTCCTATGATTAGTATGTGTTTTCTCATTGTTTTTATTTAATGTATTTATTAATGAAATCTCTGAAATCCGAATCATATCCATCAATATTTTCATTTGGATCAACAGGATTTTTCCAGTTGTATTGATGCAATCGAATCCATGATTTTATGTCCACAAAATCTTCTATTTTGGATTTGTCTTTGTCAAAGTGTTCATATGTTTTGTGTAAAAAGTTATATACTCTGTTGCAAAATATATCATATCTTGCATATTTTTCATCAGTTGAAACTTTTTCAGGAGTCCATGCCTTGGTAAAATACTGTTGTTCAAGGTATGGATATTGGACGGCTATATTTAATATATGTTCTAAATCCCTATCCAGTTCAGAACGTTCGTCTCTACGTTTAAAGTTTTTAATAGTACAAAGATTAACAATCGAAACGATAACACTTGATATTGCTATCACAATACTTACAATAGAGTATATTGTTGGTGATCCCATTTTATTCAGCGATAAAGTTAACGAGTTTGTTGACAGTATTGCCCAGAGTCTGGATGTCTCCGCCTAGGCCGTTAAGGAGGGATTTGAGTTGAGCTAGTTTTTTTTCTGCTAGCAGAGCTCTGTCTTGCCATTCAGAAGAGCTGACTGGCACGGATGATTGGCATGGTGTTTGGCTTTCCGAACGCCCCCAAAGGTAATCCATAGAGACACCGAAGAAGTCAGCGAGACGGCTTAATTCTCCGGATTTGGGGGCGGTTCTCCCTTTCAAATAGCTGGAGATAGTAGCTTGAGATATATTTGTCATTCTACCTAACTCATTCTGACTAAGACCTGTTGTTTTCAACAATTCATCCGTTCGAGAAATAAATATTGGGTTTGCAATAATTTCTTGTTGCATTCGTTCGGTTTTGTTGTATTTGTTTTCCTGTAGCCGGTATTTGACATCCGACAAAGGACGTTAAAACCACCGCATGTGTAACAGTAGCAACATATCATATTATGAGTAAGACTCAACAGGAAACCGATAATGATACTGGGTTTGTGTTAACCCGGCAGTACCTTTACGACAAAGGCTACAATTATTCCTCCGTCACTAGGGCTTTGCTAGTGAGAGAAGGGATTGAGGTGTCAGACCAAACGATCCGCCAGATTTGCAAGGGGACGCGGACACCGAGGCCGGGATTAATTGAGGCCATCAAAAGGCTGCCGAAGGTTGTTGTGTGCTAATGAAAAGAACTCCGAACCCAAGAAGCCAGCGGCATGAAGTCAATTAGAGCTCAGAAGTCCTCTATCAAAAAGGAAGCGCCTTCCATTGGTAGTAATGACGTAAACGATGGTCAGGCGAGAAGAATAAGTCTGAACGATCAGTTCGGATTTTATGGTTTCATCAATAATGATATCCGTAAATTCCATATTCCAGTTGAGGCCCTCCGCAGCTTCCGATTTACTCCATCTTTCATGATTCAGAGCAAAAAGGAGGAGCTTCTCCTGCGCCTTTCCGAGCTGTTTTTCTTTCTGCGTCGCCTGGAGTTGTGTCTTGTTGACCTCTGCTTGAAGGATTCTGTTGACCTGAAGAAGCTTTCTGTTCTGGCGGATGAGGTTACGGAACTCAAGTGTGTGGCGCGGGAAGCACTGGCTTACTTTCATGAAGCGGCGCAGTCGGTTGAACCTCCTTTTCAGCCAAGCGGCAATGATTTTTCTGAATCGGTAGAGGAGAGTCAAGGCGACTGTGGAGCCAACTGTGATGCAGATTCCTTCAATGATGTTGGACCAACTAATTCCTCCGAACATGGAGGAGAATGTATCTGATAATCCTAAATCTTTCAAACCTAACAATGCTTATTGAATACGACAACGAAGACCGGTGCATCCGGGTGAATGGCGAATACGTCGCCATCCGGGAAGCGGAGGGCATCAAGGACGAGCTGGAATTAGCGATTGACCAGTGGGAAGTGGATCACGCCACACAGTGCGACAACCCCGACGGACACTACGACGACTGAATTATGGAAGAAGCCCTGATCGAAGAATTGAAGCTGCTCGGCTGGCACGAGCTTTAACCCGCCCCCTGAACAACAATGAAAAAAATGACGAACGAACAATACTGGTTGCGCCGCGACCGTACCGAGAAAATGGAATCCCTTTACGGCCGCCCGATAGGCTTTCCGGAAGACGACCTCAATCCCCGGCCCGGTATCGTACAGAATCTTGTCTTTTCCGCTCTGCTGGTCGGTATTTTTGCAATCATTTATTTCATCGTTAAATCTTAGTGAATTATGAACGGATTAGATCAATTTGTAACCTCTATTGTGGAGCAAACCATAGAATCCCTTCATGAACGTGGCTTGCTGATTTTGAATGAGTCCGAGGAAGAGAATGCCACTCGCATGTTCGACGGCAAGATATGGCTTACCCTTGAGGATCTGCGGAAACACCCTGCTTGTTTATGGGGTAGGAAAAAGGTTCGTAACCTGTTGCAGAACCATGAAATAGAAGACATTGGCACCAATCAACGCGAATACAGAATTTCCGCGATAAGCGTGTACAGGTATTTGACCCAAAAGACATCCAAAACCGGGGCGGACATGAACAAACCTCCCGCTAAGCGGAAACGTAACTCCGTCAGTACCCTTTCCAACTACCCATAAACAAAAAGGCCGGGGCCAGCAGGAACTGACGCCCGACCTGAATACAATAAACAAGACAATAATATGAGCCTATTACAAAACATCAAGCGCGGAGTGCAGCAGCGTCCGCAGCGAGTCATCATCTACGGGCCGGAAGGCGTGGGAAAATCCACGCTGGCGGCCGGGCTGCCCGCTCCTGTTCTGCTGGACACGGAACAGGGATCTTCCCACATCGACGTTGCCCGGCTGGACTGCCGGAACTACGGAGACGTGATCAATGCGATAGAAGAATTGACGCAGGGCGGGCACGAATTCCGGACGGTCATCATTGATTCCATAGACTGGTGCGAGCGTTTGTTTGTGAACGCCTTCATCAGGGAACACAATAAGCGGGCCAACGCCTCCCTGAAATCCATTGAAGATTTTGGATACGGCAAGGGGTACAAGATGATCGAACCAGTGGCCATGGATCTCTTGTCACGCCTCAACGCGTTGATGAGCGCAGGAATGAATGTGGTGCTGGTGGGACACTCCCGCCGCGTCAAATTTGAAATGCCGGAAACAGCCGGCGCCTACGACAAACACGAACTGAACCTCTCCAAATTTGTTGCGCCGCTGGTCAAGGAATGGGCTGACGCCATGCTTTTCTGCAACTTCGTCGTAACAGTCCAGGATGGCAAGGGGCATGGAGGAAACCAACGCATGGTCTACACCTCTCCTTCTGCCCCCTGGGAAGCCAAAAACCGGCACGGGATGCCCGCGGTCATGGCGATGGACGCCGGGGAAATCTCCCGCCTGCTGTTTGGAGCGGGCTGCGGACCTTCCGGGAACGCTCCGGCTGGCGAAAAGCAGGCGCCGCCCCCCGCACAGCAGGAAAAACCGGCTCCCTCCCTGGCGGACCAACTGGCCGCGGTCATCAACGACGTGCCGGGAGCGCTGAACTTCCTCGCGTACAAAAAGGAAATCCAGCCGGGGCAGGGTCTTGAAGCCGTCTCGGAAAAATTCGCCTCCTTCATCCTCTCCGCCCCCGACCGGTTCAACACGGCCGTACTGCAATACAACACCCCTGCCGCCCAATGAAACCCGTCACCTGCATCAACGTCGCCCGCGAAACCGGGCATGCCGTCCTCTCCCTGGACGGAGCGGAATACGCCGTCAGCCTGGACGACCTGCAAAAAATCCTCGCTGACATTGCCGGGACCCGTCCGGCCCCGGCCACGGAACTCTTGAGGCCGTCCCTGCTCCCCAAGCTGGCGCAATGCCCCTGCTACGTCTCCTCCCCCGATGCGGGGGAAGCGGCCCGGCGGGGAACCCGGATGGACGCCGCCTTCCGGGCCCTGCTCATGGGCGTAGACGAATTCAGGGCGTGTGAACACCTGAAAGCCGATGAAAAAGAATCCATCCTCTGGGCGGTGAAAACGGTCCGGACGCTCTGCTCCGGCGAAGAAGTCATTGCCGACAAAAACCGCTGCGCCTTCCCGCAATGGCACCCCCGCGTGACAGGCGGGGAAGCGGACTGCCTCTGCCCCGCGCTGGGCAAGCTCTTCGACCTCAAAAGCGGCCAAATCCGCAACTACTGGGAACAGCAGGCCTCTTACGCGAAATCCTTCATGGAACGGGAATTCCTGGATGAAATCACCTGCCACCTCCTCTACTGCGACCAACAGCAAATCGTCACCCGGAAATTCACCTACCGGGAAGCCATCTCCATCGTCAACGGCGTGGTGGACGCCGTGGACCGCGGCGGCGGGCCGCGCCTCTGCGACTACTGCGGCTGGTGCGCCTCGCAGGACACCTGCCCGCTGCGGAACCGGGCGGCGCAGGAAATGCTGACCCTGGCGGAAGCCGGAACGCTGGAAGAAAGCTTCGCCGAAATCGCGGAAAACCCTTCCAGGCTGGCGGAATTCGTCACCAAGGCGGCTGTGCTGGAAAGTTACGTCAAAAAGGGAAAAGAAAAAATCCTCGACTACCTCAACAACGGAACGGAAGTCCCCGGATTCAGGCGCGTCTCCCGGAAAGGCGCGGACACCGTCGCTCCGGAAGACGTCGCCAAATACGCCACCTGGATTGGCGTGCCGAAACTCCTGAAATCCTATGGCCCGCTCAAGGCGGACATCTTCCGCGCCCTGTTCGCGGAAGCATTGCCGGAACAACAATTCCCGGAAGAACTGGTCAGGACGGGGGCCGGATTCTCCTACGTCAAAAAAATCTCCGTCTCCAAAACCGCAACCACCAAATAACCATTATGTTCAGTTACATATCAGAAGGCGAGCCCAGCGAATACGGATTCCTCCCCGCGGGCGTCTACGAAGGAAAAATCGTCAAAATGGAAGAAGGAATCTCCCAGGGCGCCAAAACGCGGGGATGCCCGCAGCTGGCCGTCCACATCAGAGCCTTCGGCCCTGAAGGGGCGGCGACGGTCCGTTACTACCTGACCAACTCGAAAGACCTGGCCTGGAAAATTGACCTGTTCGTCAAAAACGTTACCGGGAACGTCTACCAACCCGGCCAGCAGGTCATCATCAACCCGGCGGAATACCTCGGCAAACCCTGCTACGTCCGGCTCAACGTCAGACAGGGAGACAAGCCCAGGGCAGACGGGACTTATCCCGAATTCAGCAACTGCGAAGACGTGCTGGGGCCGGACGAAGCCCGGGCCATCATGGCGGCGCAGGACAGGGCAGCGGCGGGGCGCGGCGGAGCGCCCCTGCCGTCCCGCCCGGCGGACCTGCCGGCCAACAACCACATGAGCGCCACGGCGGGACCGCCGGCGGAAGAAGACGAAATCCCCTTCTAATCAACAGCCATGAACAAGCCGATAACCATCATGCTGCCGATCGTTCCCCCGACGAAAACGCACCAGAACAAAAAAATCGTCAACATCGGGAAACACGCCAAACTGGCGGACACGAAAGAATTGAAACTGGTCATCAGCGATTACCTGACCCTGCTGAAACCTTATCAACCGGCCCGGCCCCTGACGGGGCCGGTCTCCCTGAAGCTGGCCTTCGTCTGGCCCTACCGCAAGAGCGAGCCGAAAAAAAACCGGATCGGGCTCATTCCGAAAACGACCAAACCGGACTGGGACAACCTGGCCAAAACCCTGCAGGATGTCCTGACCCGGTTGAGATTTTGGGAGGATGACGCCCAGGTGTATTCCGCATCCGTGGAGAAATGGTGGGGCGAAGAACCGCAAATAACAATCACCATACGATGAAAAATATTAAATGCCCGCTGTGCGGAACACTCTTGCAATTTTTCTACGAACTTAAATTTGGAGAGCTGGGCCGTGTTGGATGCTCATCCTGCGAATGGGTAACTTTTTTAGCGTCGTCGCATCAAGCTTGGAAAGCCGCCGAAGAATTCGTTTCCAAATTCCCGCCTTTCCTGAGGGTACATCAGGGAGACAATCTCAAACTGGATTTTGAGGACGATATTTTTACGGTCATTGGCAAAAATACCAAACGCTGTAAAATCTATCTTGAGGATTGCAATGGAAATACAGAGATAGCCACGCCGGATGACGTGGATCAATGGCCCTGGGAGCTTGATCAGAAAGGAGACCGGCAATGAAAACGCATCAATGTCCTATCTGCGGGAGTAAAAGAACATTCCTCGATATAATACCTCAAGGATACCAATATATTTGCACTCAATGCGGCTTGTGCGCCCTGCGGCAATTCACGCCCCAAGAAGCCGCAGAGGCCTGGAATGAGCTTGTTTCCAAGTTTCCTCCTATCATGCGGTTGAAACCCGGCGACCTTATTAAAATCAGGAAATTGCCTGATAACTTTTTCGTTATCGGAACAGATGTTGAAAAAGGGGTAATACGCGCCGGCAGCACTTGCGGGTACAGCATGTCCTATGTGCCGGAAGATGTTGAACAATGGCCCTGGGAACTCAAACAGAAAGGAGAAATCGATAATGATGTATGATATTCTTCAACTTGTAGTCCTTTTGGCCAACGTTGCCGCATTCGGCTATTACCTTTATTTGGCGGGCAAGGCTAAAGGTGTTCTTAACGCGATTGAAATTGTCTTAAAACAGAGGGAAGAAGAAAATGAAGCTGACGCCTGAAGAGAGAGAGAGGAGACGCCAGTGGATGCTGGATTTTCACGCCGCCAGAAGAGAGAAAAGCGGCTGGAAAGGAAAAGTTCCAGCGGAGATAGTTAGAAACGCCGCCGTCTGCCGGGATTCGGTGTACAGGCGATTAAGGGCGGGCTGGACGTTGGAGAAAGCCTTGCGGACGCCCTCGCGGCGGCATCAGATTGTCGTCGACGGCGCGCGGTTCGCCACCATTGCGGAGGCGTGCGCGGCGTTTGACGTTCATCCGTCCGTCGTTTCCCGGCGAATGAAGAGCGGGGAGAAGGTGGGCCGCAGGCTTTTCCGCCCGGCGGGGAAGGCAGGCGCGCATGGCCGGGAGTTCTCCGTTGGCGGTCAGACGTTCCCCTCCCGGGCCGCCGCCGCCCGCGCCTATGGCTTCCAGGCCAACACGCTCTGGGCGCGCCTGAAGAGAGGGATGACTCCGGAGGAGGCCGTGAGCCGCAGCGGGTTCAGAGGGAGCGCGCCGCGCGTCAGCGCGGAGGAGACCCGCGCCAACTGGGAGCGGGAACGCGCCGCCTCGGACCGGGAGAAGGAGAGAGAGGCCCGGGAGCGGGAACGCTTAAGAAAGCGGAAGATGGCGGCCCTCCGGGAGGGGCAGCGGGAGCTGGACGGGCTGAATGCCAGGCTGGGCACGACGTTCCGCGCCGGAGCGGCGGCCGTCCTGACCGGAGGGCGGCGCGTCCGGATTGCCGGCGCGGCCGGGGAGATGGTGAGGGTGACGGCCCGCGCCGCCGTCGGAGCCGAGTGGGCTGTGTCCCCCTGGGACGTCTGGACGCCCGTGAAGGTGCCCTCCGATTGTTGGTTTGACAAGGCCGCCTTGAGGGAAGGAGGGACAAATGAAGCTGACGCCTGAACAGAAAACGATCCTGGCCTATGGGGAAGCCCGCGGCATCCTGAAAGAGCGGAAAAGCCTCATGCGCTTCACAGAAGGCTTTAAGGAATGCAGCGATTATCACGGCGAACCCCGGATAATGTACGGCGTTGAAGAAGCCATCCGTGACGCATGGCAGAAGCGGGCCGCGTGCAGGGCGTGGGTGATACCGAGTCATGAACGAATTTGCGAGAACTGCGCTCATGAGGGAACGCATCCATACGCAACGCCGTGCAGCGAGTGTTTCCTCCATCGTTTTTGTGGATCATATTACGTTGGAAAGCTCTGACGACGGGGAAGCTGCCGTCCTGGCCGATGAAGCTTCCGGTATTACGGAGGGGGTGTTGCTTTCCCTAGGAGCCCAGGGTTTTTACGGAACGAAAATCGACAAGAACGGCTTTCCCGGGCTTCCCGATTTCATCGACGACACGATGATCATCAGCGCGGACAGCTCCAAGGCCGCCGACAATTACGATGGAACGTCCGTATTTGCCGTTGTGGAGGGTCCCAAAGGCGTGCATTGGCGCTGGGGCCGCGACAAGGGAATTACTCTTGGCACGTTCAAGGATGCGCTTATTCCCGGCAAGGATCCGGAAACGGGCGAGCAGGGCGCCATTCCCGGCAAAGCTGCCGATCTGACCGCCTTTGTCGCCCTGGTCAACAACTCCAAGCTGTCCGCCGCACGCCTGAAAAATATCGGCACCGCTGAAGGAACGACGCTGGATGACGATAAATTGGCGGAACTGCTGGCTTTGTTCCCGGCGGGCGCCCGCGTAACGAAATTCATCATGAACCGCATGGCCCTGGAGCAGCTCCGCAAGAGCCGCAAGGTGGTGAGCGTTTCCGTGGACGGCGGCAAGGCGGGAGGGGATTCCTCCGGATCCGCCCCGATTCCGACCCACGCCCACGGCATCCCGATTTTGGTGACGGACTCCATCGTCAACAACGAAAGCAATCTGTCCTCCATCACGGGCATTTCCCACTGGGGCAAGCATGCGCCGAAAAAAGTGAGCAACCGGAAGAACCAATAAAACGGAAAGGAACCTTAGACAGTGAATCCTATCAGACACACCCGCAAGGACGAATTGCTGACGGCCCGGATGAACATGCCGGGCACGGGCAAGACGGCCTATTCCGAAGTGCTGGATGCGGGTCAGACGGGCGGCATTGATGAAATGTCCATCATCATTGAGCACGAAGACCTTCCGGCTCTGGCTGCCGGAAAGAAGATCACGCTGACCCTGGAAGCCTCCGGGGATGGCGATAGCTGGGCCGAGGTGCCGGGGTTCTCCCTGGCACCTGCGGCGGGAGAAGAAGCGGGAGCTCTTGCGAACAGCATTGCCGGACGGGCTCCCTATGGCATGGGACGCTACATCCGGCTCAAGGCTGTGGCAGACACCGCCAGCGGCGACAATACCGCCGCCAAATGTGAACTCTCCATCCGCGTGTAATCTCATGGCGCTGGTCCAGATCACGGAAAACACCCTGCGGGCCTTCCTGGCGGACGCTGAAATCACGGCGTTTGACTCGGCAGGAGCGGAAGGGGATTACCCGGAACGGGCCGGCGCCCTGATCAGGACGACGTGCAACCTCGTTGCCGGAATCGTTAATTCTTCCGGGAAATATCCCATCCTGGCAACAGGTCAGGACAGGGTGCCGGAAGAACTGGAACACCCGACGCTTGTCTGGATCCGTCACGCCATGCTGGCCGACTTGCCCGACATGGGCGACCTGGAAGGATCCCCCCGCGCCAAGCAGTACAGCACGGCAAGCGAGATTTTCCGGGCCGTCCGGGAGGGCAGGTTTTATCTTGCCCCCTACGATTCGGAGAGTGGCGGCGTAGAGGTGTACGGAGCCGGGCAGCCCTATCAGAACTGGTGTGAACTATGAGTGCTTTACCCGCAAGCCCGCGCATCGCCGCCGGGGAAAAAATCTATCGGAAAATCATTACCCTGTGTGCCCGTTACAACAGCGGGGAGGATCCCGGCATTGTCATGCGCGGATGGAATGCCGACCTGAAAACCCTGATTACTCAAAAGCTGTCCAGGCTGGGAATCTGCGTGCTGGTATGCGCCCCGAAACGAAAACCCCTGCAGGAACAGGGAGGCACGAATGCCGTCATTCTGACCACAAAAATCGTCATTGAAAGCAATCCCCTCCTGAAAAAATCCGACGCAACCGCCGTCCTCGGCTGGGATGCGGACGATCTGGCAGACCTGCTCGCCATCGGGCTTGACGGGCATCGGGAACCGGGCTGGCTCACCTGCATGAAGCTCAAAGTCACAGGCACGGAGTCAAGCCGGGTACAGATGACCAACAAGGCTGTTACGCTCACCCTTGAACAAACCACCATATTGAAACATGGCAACTAAACCCACCATCGCCGCGGCCCAGGAGGCCGCTACTGCTCCGGCGCCCCGCATCGTCAAATGCCGGGTGGCCGTCAACAAGCTGGAACTCCCTCACGGCATCGCCGCGCGGGGAAAAATCGTCCACATCCCGGAAGACGTGTACAAAGTCCACGCCGACGCCGGGAAAGTGACCTTTATTGACTACGTAAGAAGCTAACAACCATGTCAGAACTCTACAACAAGGAAATGCTGGTCGGCACCTTTCTCGACCTGTGCCCGTTCGGAACGACAGTCACGGCCGAAAGCGGAACGGACACGGTGGACGAGCATTTCAAGCCGGCGAAGGACTCCGACGCCTGGATGATTGCCAACGAAGTCATCGACTACAAAATCACGCCGACCACGGAAGACGACGCCCGCACGGTATTTTCCCGCGACACGACCTCCTATGTGACGCGGAAGAACACCAAAGTGACGGGCAACACCATCGAGATTAACTCCACGGAGGTTAATCCGGTCTGCTGGCAGGTGATTTACCAGTGCGACAGGCTGGAAGCCGGGAAGGAAGTGCAGCCCTTTTCCCGGAACATCTACGGGCAAAAGGTATGGGCGCGCCTCACCAAATACCAGGAAGACAAAAAAGAAATGATGGTCCTGGAAGTCGCGGCGCTGCTCAAGGTGGAAATCCCCACGGAAAACAACAAGCTGATCACGCCGAAATTGACGCTTGAAGTGATACCGTCCTCCCTGAATTCCCTGACGCCCACGGAAGAAATCGCCTTCCCGGCCTCCGCCGGGGCATGACAGCCGGAGCCGCCCCTCTGTTTGCATGGGGAGGGGCGGCCCCTGTTTCCCCCACTATTATTGAGGCATGGACACGACCGTCTCTCCCTTTTCCATCACCTTTGACGGGCGCCCCGTCGTGCGCGCCGGGGAATTCCTGCTCGATTCCCTGCCGGAACACGCTTTCCCGGTGCAGTTCGGCACGTCCGCCACGCCGATCATCAACAGCCCGTTCCCCAGGCTGGACGCATTCGGCAACCTGTCCCTGTCCTTCACCATCTCCACCGTGCGGGAATGCGCCTCCCACATGGACGCGTGGGGCGCCTTTTACGAATGGCTCAACGAATGGAAAACGGCGGGGAAGGGGGAATGGGTCTGGACCGACGCCTGCGGCCGTGAACAGCGCTTTGAAGCCGTCATCGCCGACGCCGAGCCGAAGGTTCAGGGCCTGCGCCTTATCGTCTCCTACAACTTCACCCTCGGCCGCCCCCTGTGAAAACCCTTGACGTATCTTCCGCCGACTTCCTGGACATGGCCGAAAGCCCGTCCTACAACCGGCTCTCCTTCGGGGGAGCCTCCGTCTCCTTCCGCGCGCCGGTCTCCCGGTTTGCCTCCTGCCCGTTTGAAGAAGGGGAAATAGTGAAAGTCGTCTGGCGCGGGAAAACCCTGCTCATCGGACCGGTCATCGACCTGGAACACTCCCTTGAAGGAACCTCCGAGAGCTGGGACATCAGGATTTACGATTACTGGTGGAACCTGAAGAACATCCAGTACTTCGTGAACGGCCGCGCCAACGGCATCTTTGCCAAATACCGCCAGGGCACAGGCGGAAGCGGTCAGGAAAAACAGGCGACCGCGAACATTCGGGACGCCCTCTCCGGAGTGCTGGACCACGCCATCAGCACGGCCCTGGTTCCCATCAAATACGACCTCCGGATCGACAAGGATGCCGAAATCATACCGTTTGCCTACTCGTCGGAAACGTATGCCTCCCTGCTTGTCCAGGTCCAGCAATGGCGCCCCAACATGGCCGCGTGGTTTGAATACGGCGCGGACGACTCCGCCACGCTGGTCATTGCCGACCATGCCCATTTGCCGGATGTCGTGCTCGACCTGTCCGCCGTGGACGTAAGCGCCCTGTCCCTCAAGGCGCGTCAGGAACGCAGAGATGAAGCGCAGCAAAGAAACACGGAAGCCAAGCAAAAGAATGCTGTGAAAAAAGAGGAAGAAGACAGGATTCAAAAATTGGCAGAAGTGCAGATGAGAGAACAGCAGGAACAATTGAAGAAAAAAATCCGGGAACAGGAAAAGAAAGAAAAAGAACAGGAACAACAATATAAGGAGTCTCTCAAAAATCCGGATTTATCCCGGCCTGGTCAGAAAAGAGGTGTTAAAGAAGCTCTCAATAAAGTAAGTAAAGAATTGGCTCCGGAAATTCGGAAAGCCATGGCTGACGGCAAAATTAGTACGGAAGAAAGCAAGGATCTTAGTCGTCAATTTATTGAAGCTGTTAAAGCCCAGGGCATCGCCTACAGGGGAAATTTGGAAACGCTCACAAGTTATTTCCAGGAAACTCTGAATATCATTCAGCAGCAGGCAGTAAATGCTGCTGAAGCTCAAAAAACAACTGAAAGTTTGAAAGCCCAGCTTGAGTCAGTGAAAAAGCAGGTGATTACTATCCAGCGACAGAGGAAGAACAGCAGGTGAGATGTGTACAAAAATGGCGATTACGATAAGTAACCGCCATTTTGAAAATGCTTGATAGTTTATTTATGATTCGTATCTGTTTGAAAAGCAAAAAGATAGAAAAGATAGTAAAGCAAAGAGACCTATGATAGCGTATCCTGTAAATTGTGCATTATTTTTGGCAGAATGATGATTTTTGATCAATTCCGTCTTAGCCCTACTAAACCCTTGGCGTTCTTTTTCCCAATTCCTTATAAGTTTGGCTTTTTTCTCTTCTGCTTCATCGAAAGAATTCTGTAATTCTTCCAACGTTTTTTTATGGCTGTCAGCAAGTTTTTTTAGTTCTGGATCTGCATCGTCAATTTCAGCTACAAATTCTTTGGAATCATCTAAATTAGCATTTATCGGTTTATTATGAGGTGAATTTTTATCCATAAAAGCCTCTTCCGCTCTATCCATTTGAACCAGTTCGTTTTCCATATTGGAAATGGATTCCATAAGTTTCTGATTTTGCAGATTAACGGCTCTTGTCAGGGATCGATGTTTCTTGATCATAGCTTCCTTGGCTTCTATGATGGCATAACTTGTCCCTCTTCCTCCTGCTTTGCCCCAAGCAAGACGATCAGAGGCTTGCCTTCTCATTTCATCTTCCCTTTTAGCTATATTATTTCTATCTTCGCTGATTTTATCCGCCAGTTTTTGGTTGTTGGAAGCTATCTGTTCCCTGTGTTCTTTTAACAACTTAGCGATTTCCGCCCTGCGCGTTTTAAAAGTTGCCAGGGTTGTTTTCCATTCTTCCGCAGTCAGTTTCCTTTTGGCTATAGCTGCTTCCAAAGCCGCTTTTTTTCTTCGTAGAGATCTTTCTGCATTTTGCTGGTTTATTTGAGCTTCCCTTTCCCTTTCCTTTTGTAAAGCTGATATCTTTTTTTGGTAAATGTCTTCTTCCAGATTGATAGCATTGGACATTTCATTTATTTCTCTATCCAGTTTATCAGTCAATTTCAGGACTTTTTCTTCAGCTTTTTCATATTCAGCAGCAAGAGATTCACTTTCCAATTCTTGCTGAGTTTCTAGTTTGTTGTTGTACCAAACTGAACCTATAATGGACATAATTGTCATAGTTAAGAGTAAGAAACGCATAATAGTAGTTTTTTGTTAGAACAATTTTAGATACAGAAAATCTACTTGATTCTACAAATATTTCTAGTGATGTTCAATTATATCCATAACTACTTCTTTCAGTCTATCTGTTGACCCAAAGATGTTGTTTATAAATTCTATTGCCTCTGTACCAGTTGCATTTTTATTCATAGTTAAATATGAACCATTCGGAACATCAATTACTTTACCATAATTAGAATAATCTGTTTCTTGTATAAGGTCGGGA
>OHUV01001046.1_pt1 | contig 13758 bp, 6 predicted proteins | sample 1579281 | NCBI WGS metagenome assembly OHUV01 (sample SAMEA3882515, study PRJEB24775) | human gut metagenome | biome: human-associated habitat; feature: intestine environment; material: feces | place: Netherlands | collected 2009/2010
ACTACATCAAGAACATGATCACCGGTGCTGCTCAGATGGACGGCGCTATCCTGGTTGTTGCTGCAACCGATGGCCCGATGCCGCAGACCCGTGAGCACATCCTGCTGGCTCGTCAGGTTGGCGTGCCCAAGATCGTTGTGTTCCTGAACAAGTGCGATATGGTTGACGACGAAGAGCTGCTCGACCTGGTCGAAATGGAAGTTCGCGAACTGCTGGACAGCCAGGATTTCGATGGCGACAACACCCCGATCATTCGTGGTTCCGCTCTGAAGGCTCTGGAGAGCACTTCCAAGGATCCCGATGCTCCGGAATACAAGTGCATTTGGGAGCTGATGGACGCTGTTGACAGCTACATCCCGACCCCGGACCGTGCTGCTGATAAGCCGTTCCTGATGCCCGTTGAGGACGTTATGACCATCTCCGGCCGTGGCACCGTTGCTACCGGTCGTGTTGAGCGTGGTACTGCTCATGTTGGCGATCAGATGGAAATCGTTGGTCTGAAGGAAGAGAAGCTGACCACCACCATCACTGGTCTGGAAATGTTCCGCAAGAGCCTCGAGTTCGCTCAGGCTGGCGACAACATCGGCGCTCTGCTGCGTGGTATTGACCGTGACCAGATCGAGCGTGGCCAGGTTCTGGCTGTTCCCGGCTCTGTTCATCCCCACACCACTTTCGATGGCCATGTTTACGTCCTGAAGAAGGAAGAAGGCGGCCGTCATACCCCGTTCTTCAACAACTATCGTCCTCAGTTCTACTTCCGTACCACCGACGTTACCGGCATCATCACCCTGCCCGAAGGCACTGAGATGTGCATGCCCGGCGACAACGTTGATATGCACGTTGAGCTGATCACCCCGGTTGCCATGGAAGAAGGCATGCGTTTCGCTATCCGCGAAGGCGGCCACACTGTTGGTTCCGGCGTTGTTTCCAAGATCGAGAAGTAATTTTCGGCTTGTGATATAGCTTTCAAGGCTCCTGCTGTTAAGGCAGGGGCCTTTTTGTTGTGTACGACTTATGGGGCGGGGAGGGGGCAAAGGCCGGGTGTGGAAGACCAAGGAAGGCATCATGAAAACATCAGGAATTGTAGATAGGGGAGAGGACACCATTCGGAACTTTGAAAAAGTGGAGCAGGAGGGGGCACCCACACCGCCCTACCTTGGGAATGTGTATTTCAGGTCGCGTTTAAAGGGCAAGGGTTGATCTATCCCTAAGTTTTCGGAACGGTCAGGAACGCTCTCTACAGTACAATTTATAATGGGCAATTCTCAACCTCCAATTTTCCCTTCAAGTTTCCTCCAATCTCTGCCAAATCTCTCAGCAACAAGCCAAACCGAAATGGCAAAAAATGCGCGATCGCAATACCGGGTGATTGTATTAAGAGATTGCAAAGAACATTATCGGGGTAAATGTTTAATCATTTGATAAAAGCAGGAATAAACCATTCAAAAATGTTAATAAATACCGCCAAAGGGTCACCGCACCGCAGCGCAAATAATGTGCGAAAACAGGTTTCAGTTGATTCAAGGACAAAAATTTACATAGAAACCGCTCTAATGAACTATGCAAATTCTGGCAACTGTGATATAATGTATATACCTAGATGTGTCGGAAAGGTTATCATTTGCGGGATCAAGGCATGCAGCCGGTACAACGTTTTGTCAGCCGCTGTGCCGGGGCCAAAAGCCCCAAAAGCAGGCCGCAGCCCGGCAAGGGATCGCCAGACCGAGGGGAGCACAACCAGGCGTTTTGCAATCAACACCTGCAAAGTGCCGCACATCTGCCGTACCACTTTTCACACAAAAGGGGAAAGTAGTAACACTTAAGGGAGGATAAAACTATGAAGAAAAACCTTCAGCGTTTTGGTGCATCCGTGCTGGCAGCAGCCATGGTTGCCCAGAGCGTGGCGCTTCCCGCAGCAGCCGAAACTACCAAGATTGATTCTTCGGTAGCGCAGTCTGTTGCAGCTAGCGCAGCAAGCGCGGCCAGCGCTGTGCAGTCCCTGCCCAAGTTCACCAGCACCGCAGACCTGATCAAGCAGACAGCCCAAACGCTGGCTGCCCAGGGCGAAGTGCATGAACTGGAGCAGGACGATGCCAAGCTGGAAGCGACTGCACAGAGCAAGGCGGGCATGAGCCTTGCAGCGTTGGAAAATGCACTGGCCGATGCCATGTACGCCAACGCCGCAGCCGGCAAGATCAACACTGAAGCCTATGGCCTGAACAAGGACGAGATGGCATCGGTGATGGCTGCCACCATCAAAACGTATCATCTGTCCAGCGCCGTTACCGACCTGGGCTATGAGACGAACGCCGCAGGCGTTGTGACCGCCGTTACCTTTACCGGCAGCTCCGGCATGACCTCTGCGATGGAGTCCATGACCAACAGCGATGATGAAGTGATTGCGCAGCAGGCTGACAGCTACGCACAGGCTTACGTTGCTGAAAACTCCGATACCTTTGCTGCCAGCGCCGCTGCAGACGGCCATACCTATGGCGAGCCGAAATGGTACTGGAATGACACCAACCCGGAGGATGGCCACACCCATACCTGGAAGGAAACCCCCGATGGTTACTGGACCAAGACCGATGACGGCTGGGCTTACACCGCTGTGTATACCTGTGAAAAGGGCGATGCCTACCAGAAGGTAGAAGGCACCGTAACCAAGGATACCACCGAGGCAAAGCCCGGCGTTGCCGGCAAGACCGTTTACTCTGCCAGCGTGCCCGCTGACAAGAGCCCGGTTAAGAAGGAATACAAGGAACCCACCACCCGCACCGACGACATTGCCGCCCTGCCCTGCCAGAGCCATGCCGTGCCGAAGGATGCAGATGGCAACTTTGTTGCTACCTTCAACTGGGAAATGAAGAAGGTCGAGGGCAAGCTGGCCGATGACTTCAGCAACGCCCAGCTGTTCTATGACAGCGAAACCGGCAAAATTTCTGCCGGCGCTCCCGTTACCATTGACTGGGAATGCACCAGCGTCACCTTCAAGTGCGCTGTCTGCGGCGAAGAAATCAAAACCAAGCCGATGCAGACCATGCCGGTCAGTGTTGTGGTAGACCAGAATGACAATTCTGTCTACATCAACGTGGGCGGCACCCCGACCCTGGATACCACCTCCGGCGGCACCGGCGTTACCCTGGTGTCCGCAATGGACGGCGGCAGCTGGTACGATATGCAGAACAACCCGGTTGACGCAAGCAAGGTGAACTTCACCTATCAGAGCGGCGACAACAAGGGCAAGAACAGCCTGCTGCTGTACGACAGCCAGAAGACTGCCGTGTATGTGGATGACCAGGGCAACCAGGTCACCAATACTTACGATGTCTCGACTGCGCAGATGAACTACTACTACTTCCAGCTGTCGCAGTTCAACCAGGACGAAGCAGAGTACTTCGGCGTGGTTGCCCCGTTCTGGACCTCCAAGGGCGTTCAGAAGCAGGGCGAGGATGGCAGCATCACCGGCACCATGGGCGCAATCAAGGTATTGTGCAGCATTGATCCGAACGATGATGTCCCGCCGACCACCATGGCATTCATGCTGAACATGCTGCCGCAGGCGTTCATGTCTTACGTCATGAACTATGGCGAAGCTCTGAAAGCTATCCGTGATGCAGGCCTGGCACAGGTTGCCAAGCTGGGTGACAGCGCTGACTATGTCACCAAGCTGCTGATCCTGCACGACTGGATCTCCCAGGTTGCAGAATTCGATATGGGCTCCATGGGCGATATCACCGGCGGCGGCAACAACGACCCCATCCAGATGACTGCTTTCGGCGCCCTGCTGGGCGGCGGGATCGGCGCTAAGGGTGTTGAGTATGGCTGCATCTGCCTGGGCTATGCATCTGCATTTAACTACATGGTCCAGAATTTGCCTGACAACAAGAGCATCTATAAAAATGATGACGGCAGCTGGAAGACCCCCGATGAAGTAGGCGATAACGCTGTTGTTGACTTTGCCCAGATCCTGTATTACTGCGATACTTCTGATACCAGTGTTGCCGGTAATGCGTTCGGCGGCGGCATGTTCAACAACGTCCACTACTTCAACGCAGTCAAGGTCAACAAGCTGCAGGGCGACAGCAACTCTGCTACGATGACCACCGGCGAAGCCAACAAGAACTGGTACTATGTTGACGTCTGCTATGACGACGTGAACACCGAGTGCATGGCCCAGACCCGCGTTGAGAACGCAGGCGACATGCGCCATGTCAACTTCCTGGTTTCTCCCTCCGGTCTGGAAGGCCGTTACAGCAAGTACTATGATTACATTGACTCGCTGTACGATGGCTACACCTACACCAAGAACAAGAATCCCGATGTGGATGATGACGGCAATGTTGTGTTGAACAACGGCAAGCCGCATTACTCTTACACCAAGGCGGAGAACAAGAACGAGACCCGTTACACCGATACCTGCTACGAGGATACTTGGTTCACCTCTATCTGCAGCCCCATCTACTTCGACAATAATTACTTCTATTACGTTGATACCACGACCAACCAGAACCTGTATAACAACATGCGCCGCCAGCAGTCCGAGAACGGCAACAACGGCAGCTCTGGTTCCGGCAGCTCTGGTAACAACTCCCAGATGCAGCAGTTCATGAAGAAGATGCAGAACCAGGGCCCCGATACTCTGGAAGCACGTCCGCGTAATGCGAACTACTATATCCGCAAAGAGGATTCCAGCAGCAGCAGGCCCGGCGGCTTCAGCATGAGCAGCTTTACCAAGACGGATGACCCGTTTGATATCATCCTGATGTACTACAACGATCTGAAGGAAACCAGCAGCAACTTCAATGATGACGACAGCAATGCCAAGGTTCTGGCCGAAGCTGGCACCATCTATAAGATCGATACCAGTGCAAAAGATAAGCATGCCAAGGTTGAAAACAACCTGAACACCGAGTGCCTGGCAGACGCTGCTGCAAAGCGGATCTACCCCGCACTGGTACACTCTACCGCACTGTATGATGGCAAGCTGTACTTCAACGTCAACAACGCCATCTACCGTATGGACCCGACCACCGGCGCAGTGGAAGAAGTGAAGGAATACAACACCGTCTATGGCGGCATTAAGCTGACCAAGGATAAGGACGGCAACATGGTTCCCGATACCCACTTTCCCGGCATGAGCATGGTTATCATGGATAGCGCCCAGGATACCAGCAGTGTGAAGTATCTGAACACCTTCATGAACCATCCTCTGGCTGGCCTGACCCTGCGTGACAGCTACAGCTTTGCTACCACCACCCAGCAGGGCCAGACTGTGATCACCGGCATCAACACCACCAAGGATCAGCTGGTCGTTTCTGTCGGCACCAACCTGTCCAACACCTATAAGGAACTGGTGGACGGCAAGGCAGAAGTCAAGACCGATGCTTCCGGCACTTCTTATGCAAACCGTAAGAGCTACAAGACCGAGTCCTGGAACTACAACCCGAGTTACAACCAGAACATGGGCAGCTCTGACGAGAAGAACAAGAACGAAGAGTTCATGTGGTGCGCGAACCTGGTTGAAACCATGCCGATGTCCGACATGGTCAGCGACCTGAAGAGCGGCGCAACCACCAATGTTTCCGTTGAAGCATGGTGCGATACCCCCGCTTACACCCAGGACCGCACCACCAAGTACGGCCTGACCAAGGGTGAAAAGAAGTACGCTGACGGCGCACTGCCCAAGGGCCATACCTGGGCTCTGGACGAGCTGGAAACCAAGTCCGTTGGCAACAATGTGTACCTGTGCTCTGATTGCCATACCGCAACCGAAAGCACCCCCCACACCGTTACCCTGCCCGATGCAGTTGCAGGCGTTACCCTGACCCTGGGCACCACCAGCAACACCTACATCAAGGACGATACCGTTACCCTGACCGTAGAAAAGAAAGGCACCGATATCGTTACCGTTACCGCAAAGAACGGCGATACCGATGTTGCTCTGACTGAAGTTCAGGAAGCAGCGCAGGACGAAGCCGCAGCCCAGGCTACCACCGAAAAGGCTAAGACGGTTTACACCTTCACCATGCCGGACGGCGATGTGACCATCAGCGTTACCAAAGCCGCTAAGACCTATGCGGTCAAGGTGGCCGATGCTAACAAGGATACGTTGAAGATCACCAGCCCCGAAGCTGACCTGGATAAGGTTGCTGAGGGCACCAGCGTTACCGTTGTGGCTACCCCGAAGGATGGCTATACCCTGACGGCTGACGGTGTGGTGGTTACTTACGGCGACAATCAGACCCTGAAAGCAACTCCTGACACAGAAAAGGCCAACACTTACACCTTTGCAATGCCCGCTGGCGATGCAACTGTCAGCGCAGCGTTTGAAGAGGTTAAGAAGTATAACGTTACTGTGGCGGGTACTGTTGAAAACGGCACTGTGGGCGTAGAGCCGAAAACCGCAGCTGCGAAGGCTGTTGTTACTGTTACCGTTACCCCGAATACCAACTTTAAGTACACGGACGGCAGCCTGAAAGCTACTTATACGGATGGCGGAACGAAGAAAGAAATTAACGACTTTAAGGCAGTAGACGGTAAGGAAAACACCTACACCTTCGAGATGCCCGCTGCCGATGTTACCGTTAGCGCTGCGTTTGAGAAAATTGCGACCGAGACTTACACAGTAACTGTTGACAAGGGCGGCGACGGCAAAGTTACGGTCAATGGACAGGAAACTGAAAAGCTTGAGGGTCTGAAGTCTGGTGATCCTGTTACACTGAAGATTGACCCGATAGATACGGATACTTTGCTGACTAAGCTGGCAGGTGTAACGGTTACATCTGGCAAAGTTGAGGTCTCCACCACAAAGGTAGATGAAAATACCTATACTTTCACAATGCCGGACGGCAATGTAAATGTCAGCGTACAGTTTACGACTGTTGAGTACAGCATTGTAACTACGGCAGACCCGGCTGAAGGTGGCACGATTACTGTTACAGTTAATGGCAAATCTGAATTGAAACGTGCACCGAAGGATGCAGAAATGGCTGTAACGGTTACGCCGAATACGGGCTATGAACTGGAGCTGGCTCGCCATGGTCAGACCAGTATCACGGATAAAGTCAAAGATGGTGGTACGTATACAGTTGTCATGAGCGATTGTAACTTTGAAATCATTGCAGAATTCAAGAAGATTGAAACCACTGAACCCACCAACCCCAGCGAAGAACCTCAGGCTATTGAAGCCGAGGAACGCACCGTTCATGGTGCCGCTGAAAAGACCACCATTACCGCAATGGCTGTCTTTACCTGCACCGATAAGAACTGCGCAAGCGCACAGTTCGTGGATGCAACGGTAAAGCAGACCAGCGGCGTTACCACCGCTGCTGTCAACTTCAACGGCAAGGACTACACCGCCAAGTACGGCGAGAAGAACGGCTGGGTTGAAGAAAACGGCAAGAAGTACTGGTACGAAAAGGGCGTGAAGCAGGGTACCACCGGCCGCGGCAAAGAGATCTATGATCCCGATTCCGACGCTTGGTACTGGCTGGATGCTGTCCAGGGCGGCGCAATGACCGTCAGCAAGGACGTTTACCAGGAATCCGCCGCCGGCCAGTGGGCTGATAAGCCCGATGGCACCGGCAAGTGGGTCCGTTACGATGAGAACGGCCACATGGTCAAGGGCTGGCAGACGACCGATAAGGGCACCTACTACTTTGACCTGATCACCGGCGCTATGGCTAAGGGCGCAGGCGATATTGACGGTGTACCTTGCGCATTTGACGAGTACACCGGTATCGCTCTGGACGGCCAGTGGCTGACCATCAAAGGCGCTGACTTCTGGTACGAAAAGGGCGTTCGCCAGGGCCTGGATGGCCGCGGCAAGGAAATCTACGACCCGGCTTCCGACGCTTGGTACTGGCTGGATGCCGTTGACCAGGGCAAGAAAGCCACCAGCAAGGATGTCTATCAGGAATCCGAAGCTGGCCAGTGGGCTGACCGCGCCGATGGTACCGGCAAGTGGGTCCGTTACGATGCACAGGGCCACATGATCAAGGGCTGGAGCGCTGACAAGCGTTACTATTTCGACCCGATCTATGGCACCATGGCTAAGGGCGATGCAGTCATCGATGGCCGCACTTATCATTTCGATAAGAACACCGGCGTTCTGCAGTAATCCCACAGCCTGAACAATGAGCTGTAACCCAGCCCATTAACCCCTAAATAGAAATGCCGCAGCAGATGTAACAGTCTGCTGCGGCATTTTTGTATTTGTGGGCATAGGTTCGGTGAAATATTTGCCAGGCCAGTAGGGCGGGGGACCCCACCCCGCCGAAATACTGGGAACAATACACAATTAAAAAATTGCAATATACCTTGCTATGCCGTAGGGGGCGGCGTCCCCGACGCCCCGGAGGAGCGTATAAATTACAGGCCTTTTGTTGGTAACTGTACGGTAGGGCGGCCAGCCCATTGGCCGCCGGATGAGCCCAGTCACAAATCTCATTTATCAGGCTCTGCGCGAGGAACCACCCCTCACCGGCTTTCGCCGGAGCTCCCCTCTAAGGGGAGCCAGTATCTTACCCCATGATTGTGGTGGCTCCCCTGGAGGGGAGCTGGACGCGAAGCGGCCTGAGGGGTGGTTCCTTGCCGCAAACCTAAAGCAATCGAATCCAACGCCTTGGAACAGTCACTGCGCCCGCAGGCACCTTGCCCTGCCACAAATCCCATCACGACCAATCGGACAAGGCCTCGGAACGGTCAAGACCGTTCCCTACAGAACATTTTATCACGTGTTGCCACCTCACAAAATAGCCGTAGGGCGCTGCGCCCGCAGGCGCGTTTCGGAGGCCAAGCGAACTACAGGTTCGGCTCTTAGGCTGGAGATGGGTGCCCTCACCCCGTCGTGTAGGAACATAAATCTCTTGCTACAAACCTAACCCCCATTTGTAGGGGCCGATGCTCGCATCGGCCCGCATGACGGGTCTTGCCAAATATTTTGCCCCTGAATACCGCAAACACCCGCGGGCGCACAATCTGCGCCCCTACGGGTGGGCAGCCATTAAAACCTGATGATTTCATTCCAAATGTGTGGTAGGGTTGGGTGACCCTATCCTACCGTGAAAAAAATGCCGATTGTGCTGTACCGATTATCCCTTTTTCCGATTGAACCCAATATACAGCACCAGCCATGCCGCCGCCACGCACACCAGGGTAATCAACCCCAGCATCTGCCAGCTGTGCACCAGGTTGGGCACGGTGGCATCGTACATCGGGCTGTCCAGCCCTGCTTTCAGCCAGGAAAGGCGGTCGTTCAAATCGGTGGAAGCGCCCAGCGCCCCCATGCCCCAGCGGCAGACAATGATATAGCTGATGGCCGTCAGCGCGCCGGTCATACTGAACATAACGCCGCTGAACACCACCTGCCCAATGATGAGCACCAGCACCAGCAGCACCGCGGCTTCGCTGCTTTTCAGGCTGGCAGATACCAGCAGGCCCATGGCACTGGATGCTGCCATGAGCAGGAAAATCGTAATGAAGATTTCTACATTGGTATCCAGCAGCAGGTGGTTTTGCGGAATATGGATGATCTCCACAAAGCCTGCCGTCAAAATGCCCGCCTGCACGGCTTCCACCAGAAACAGGGTGATGGCCTTGCTGAGCACCGTTGCCAGCAGCGAAACGCCGACGCTGGCTTCACGGAAGATAATCTCCCGGTCTTTACAGATCTCGCGGTAAGAGTTCAGCAGCCCCATAAAGGACGCCATGGCGCACACAATGAACAGCACCGTGCGGCTGCCGATGTTGATCAGGTTGGAGGTAAAGCAGTCCGGCTCCCCCACCAGCTTGATGACAAGCACCATCAGCGGGGCCTGCAAAATCAAGCTGCCAAGGGTCAGCTTCTGGTTCCAGATCAGCTGAAAATTGCGGGAGATGAGCACCGCCAGCTGGCGCAGCAGCTTGCCGATTTTTACGCTTTGCATCGTTTTTCCGCCTCCTTGGCTGCTGCCGGGAACCGCGCTGCAAGGCGATTGAATTCCGGGCTGGTAAAGTATTTCCGGCGGTAATATTCCACCTGTTCGGGGTCGTGCAGCTTTTCAAAAATATCGCTGGTCAGTTCCACATCAAAATATTCATCCATCGCTTCGGGCGAACCATAATAGCACAGCACGCCGCCCGTACCCAAAAAGGCGATCTTATCGCATAGATTGATGTTGGACATGTTGTGGGTAACCATCAGCACGGTGCAGTTTTCGTGGCTCAGCTTGCGGCACAGCTCCATCATGCTGCGGTCCAGATCCGGCGAAAGCCCGCTGGTGGGCTCGTCCAATATCAGCAGCCGGGGCGAAGCCAGCAGTTCCATGGCGATGGAAACCCGCTTTTTCTGCCCGCCGGAAAGGTTTGCAATCATCGTTTTTTCCCGCCCTCCCAGGTCAACGGCTTCCATGGCGTGGGCCACAGCAGCTTTGATCTCGGTGCGTGTGGCATCGCGTGCAATGCGCAGCTTGGCGGTGTAGGTCAGGCTTTGTTCCACCGTCAGCTCGTCGTGCATAATGTCTTTCTGCGGCACATAGCCCAGCACGGCATCAAAGGCATTGCGGTTGCCGCGGGTGTCAATACCGTCAAAGCAGACGCTGCCGGAGGTGCAGGGCGACGCCCCGGTGATGCAGCCCAGCAAACTAGATTTGCCGGTTCCGGAACCGCCCACCACAACCACAAAGCTGTTGGGTTCCACCCCCATGCTGGTGCCGTCCACAATGTTCAGCGGCTTGCCGGTGTTGCGGTTTTTGACGGTTTTATACACATCCAGCAGTTCAATGCTGATGCCCACCTTATGCTCATGGTAGTGCAGCATTCCGCCGGAAAATGCAAACACCTGGGTGGGCACATTGATGACAGCGCCGTCCGTCAGCAGCTCATTGCGCACGCGGGTGCCGTTCAGGTAAGTACCGTTGGTGGAACCAAGGTCATTCAGTTCATAGTGGCCGTCCTTATACACCACCTCACAGTGGTGGCGGGAAACGCGGTCGCTGGTCAGCTGCACATCGCAGTCCTCGCCGCGGCCGATCAGGATGCGGCGCTTGCGACGCACATCCAGCTCCCGCAGCACGGTGGCGTTGGGCGTTTCCCGCCGCAGGGCGGCGGTACCCTCGCCCTGGCGGATTTCCTCCACGCGGAAGGTGATTTCCTGTGTGGTTTCGTTGCCGTCGGTATTCAGGCCGATCACATCCCCCGGCTGCAGGGTCACTTCCTCACCGGAATGGATATAGCGATTATTGTACCAGGTGCCGCAGGTCGTGGAGCCTGCGTCCTGCATCAGCCAGGCATTGTTTTTGTATTCGATTGTGAACTGGTGTTCCCCCACGTTGTTGCGGCGCAGCACAAAGCTGCAATCGCGCCCACGGCCAAACACAAAGGGAGCTGCCGTGCTGGAAAGGGTCAGCTTTTGGCGGTTGCGCCGCTCGCTGACGGTTAAAATAATCTCACTGGCCAAGGGAGTCACTTCCTCTCTTTCGGCGCTGCATTCCAATTGAACTCCGGCCCACACAGCGGCACAAAACGCAGCTGTGCGCCGCCCACAGCAAAGGTATCCCCCGCTGTCAGCGGCATTTTTTCAATCAGGCTTTTTCCGTTCAGGGTGCACAGCTCGTTGGAAGATCCCGGCAGCGCACACCAGTTGTTATCCTGTGGGTCATACACCACAATGCCGCGCCGCACCGCAAGCGGGCTGTTGGCATCCAGCACGACGGGGTTCCCGGCCGCATCCACCCCCAAAAAGTTTCGGCCTTCGCCCAAACGCAGGTCCTGCCCGCGGGCGGGGCCGTCCAGTACCACCAGCCAGCCGGCCACCGGGCCTTTGGGCGCGGCAAGGTCAACCTCGGCAGCGGTGCCGGGCTGAGCAATGGCGCTGCCGGCCTCCAGCCCGCCATTGCAATAGGGGCATTCGGGGTGTTTATCGGCATCATAAAAATGGCCGTTGGGGCATTTGGTCAGTTTCATCATTTTCCTCCTTCGGGCGCGTTTACAGCACAAGCCGCAGGGTGGTGCGGCCAATTTTTATGGTATCGCCGTTTTGCAGGCGGTATTCTCCGCCGATGGGGTCGCCGTTCACCATCACGGCGGCTCCCTCCAGCGGGCGCAGGGTCACGCCGCTGCTTTCCACTTCCAGCACTGCGTGCTGGGGGCGGGTGCGGCCATCCGCCAGGCAGAGGTCACACTGGGCGGCATCGCTGCCGATAATCAGGCTGCTTTCCACATAGGCGGACCAGCGGGTTTCTGCAATGCCCCGCCGGGTAGAAAGGTACAGGGTGATCCACCGCCTCGGCAGGCTCTGCTGCACGGGGGCGGCATCGGTCAGCAGGTGTTCGGCTTCGGCCAGCTTTTCCTCAGTGCGCTCCTTGCGGCCGCGCAGCAGGGCTGCCGCGGCCAGCACCACCAACAGCCCGCCCAGAATAATGGCAGGCAGCCGGAATCGTGCCAGATAGAACGCCCTGTCCTTGGGCCAATCCTCCACGGTAAAGCGGTATACGGTGCCGGAATCGCTCATGTTGGCCGCGGTCATGGCGCTGGTCATCTTGTTCAGCTTAATGGTATAGGTTCCCTGGTACAGCGGCTCGGTGTACAGCGAAACACTTCTGCCGTCCGCGCTGGCAAGGGCCTGTTTAACTTTTACATGCCAGCCCCAGATATCCTCGCTCTGAATGCTGTAACAGGTCAGGTCCTCCGCACGGCCCACGGCCTGGTTAAACCGAATGGTCATGGCATAGCGGCCATGCAGCGTCACGCTTTCCACCGCCGGTTTGGCCAGGCGGTGGCCCATATACACGGTAGCGTTGGTTTTCACTGCGCTGCCCAGCTGCGGCACGCTCAGGGTCAGCACATCCAGGCGCTCGCCGTAAAATTTTTCATCCACCGCGGTTTTGATCTCCAGCGCATTGGCAAGGGCCTGCTGTTTTTCAGCCAGGGTATCGGCCAGTTCGCTTTCATGCACCACATCCAGCTTATCGCCGCCCAAGGCCCGGCCCAGCTCGGCAAGGGGGTTGTCATCATCCACCGTCACAAAGATATCCAGCGGCATGTTCAGGCGGCTGGCGGCATCTTTGGCCACAGCGCCCAGCAGAGCTGTGCCGGTGGCGGTATTGCCCGCTTCCGTCAGGGCAAAGATCACCTTGCGCGGCGCGATGCTCTGGTAATTTTCGTTGATATCGTTACAAATTATTGTGGCTGCCTGCACCAGATTGGGCTCGTTCTCTTCCTGGCTTTCCAGCGCGTCCACGGCGTTCACTGCCGCCCTGGTATCAATGGTCGCGGGCAGAACGCAGGCTGCATCCCCGGCCAGGGTATACAGCATAATCTGGTCCTTTGCGCCTTTGGCGCTGATCAGCCGCCGCAGCGCAATGCGGTATTCTTTCAGCGTGGTTTCGTCCACACTGTTGTCCACCGCCAGTACATAGCAGATCGGCTCGTTCGCCATGCCGATGTTGCCGGTGGGGATCTTTTCATTCCCCAGGTACAGCTCCACCCCTGCCGCCCGCACAAGGTCCGGGCTGATGGGCTGGCCTTGTGCATCCGTTGCCTGAACAAACACATCCAGCTCCGGCACGTTGACATAGATCTGCTCAATGGAAAATTCCCCGATCGTGGTGCCTAATGCTTTGGGCGCACACAGCAAAGCTGCCATGACTGCAGCAACAGCCATGGCAACCAAAACCTGTGTGAATTTTTTTACCGCAGCAATTTTCACTTACAGGCTCCTATTCTTTAGGCAATACCGCATAATTCTAAGTGCCGATACGGCGAGCGAGGTGCGGCAGA
>OHUV01001063.1_pt1 | contig 13467 bp, 9 predicted proteins | sample 1579281 | NCBI WGS metagenome assembly OHUV01 (sample SAMEA3882515, study PRJEB24775) | human gut metagenome | biome: human-associated habitat; feature: intestine environment; material: feces | place: Netherlands | collected 2009/2010
CCCCCAACCATTTCTGACTATGCCAGCCCATTCAAGAATGGCAACCAAAGCAAATGTTGGGTCAAAACAACTTTCCCCCGTAGTTTTTCCAAAATAGTTCTTCATAATTGCTCCGGCAACTGTTGTTTCTTCACACCCTGGATCGCCAAGTCTTCTCCGTCCATATCCCTTTTTTGCCTTGCCGCCCTGTGATTCCAACAATTCAGTAATAACATCAAAAACTGAGTATTCATAATCTAAAATTTCATCGCAGGAGAACTTTTCCTCATCCACGATGCGAAGAACATACTCTTTCCCCTTGTATGTGCGGACAGTGGCTAAGCCGTTGCAACTTATCAGTTTTGCTTTAACAATATCGGATGCTTTGCTACTTTGAGGATCTATTTTCCATGTGCTTGTATCAATATCTTCAACAGAATAAGGTTGTACATTATCCACCAGATTCATTGCAACAAGCAAATCATTTAGTTTCTTTTTCGCGGCAGGGTATGATATCCCTTGCTCCGTTTGTAGTGATTTAAGATTTCCTTGATTCTTCAAAAAAGATAATAGAAAAGAGATTTGCTCATCTGAAAGCTTATCAAAGACACTAACTTCAAAATCTTTCTTGATTTCCAAGCCGCAACTGCCACATTGTAATGTGGAAATATGAAGCTCTCCACCGCAAGACGGGCAAGAGGAAATAAAATTATACATACGGACACCTCCACTTAAAATTATAATCAACTATCGCAAAATTGTCAATAGTTAGTATTGAATTATATTATTCTAATTTAAGGAAGAGAGATTGTCTTGTAACTGTTCTTAAGTTTTTCAGGCCAAAATCATTTGTTGCGTATTTGGTAAAGTTATCCACCCCGGAGCGAAACAATTTCGCCAAATCGTTTTTCTCGAATCTGTGAAATAAATATGCCGAAAAGTAAGTATTGTAACGCTTCTAAATTCTTTCGCGCCGATGGGGTAAGGCGGATATACCCGCATTTGTACTAAGCTATACAGAGCAGAAAACAAGCGTTTTTCGACCCTTAAACGCATAAAAACAGGCGGCATCCAACCGAAGTTGAATGTCGCCTGTTTTGTCCAATCCTGTCTGACAGATGCCGATTTCGTACTTTTCTCAAATTACTGTCTTATCGGCACACGGCTAAAGCCCGTCCTCTTTTTTATTCCTTTACCGGTTCACGAGCAGCTTTTTCATGCCGCGCTCGAGACCGTCGACGGTCAGCGGGTACATGTCCACCGCCCTTGCGATATAGCCGTAGCTCTCGCCCCAGTAGCCGCCCCAGCGCGGGGGCTCCTCGGGATTGAGCCAGATCAGGTGGTCGTAGTGCTCGCAGAAGCGCTTGATCTGATCGAGGCCCGACCATTTCGCCTCGCCGGTGCGGTAGTCGTAGCGCTTTTCCATCAGCTCGTACATGTCCATCAGCGCATCGCCGACTAAAATGACCTTGTACTCGCTGCCGAAATTCTGCAGGATCCAGTCCGTCGGCACCGCGTGCTCGCGGTACATCCGCGGGTCGGTATAGACGCTTGAATAAATGCAGTTGTGGAAGTAGTAGACGTGCAGCTCTTTAAAATGGTTCGACTGCCGCGCCGCCTGGAAGAGCATGGAGCAGAGGTTGGAATAATACTCCATCGAGCCGCCGGAGTCCATCAGCATCAGCACCTTGACGGTATTTTTGCGCGGACGCTTGTAGCAGACCGACAGCGTTCCCGCGTTGTCGCAGGTCTCGCGCACGGTCCCATCCACGTCGAACTCCGTTTTGGCCTCCTGCGTCTGCTCGGAATACTGGCGCAGCAGGCGGAACGCCATCTGAAACTGTCGGATATCGAGCACATTGTCCTTGCGGAAGTCGCGGAACCTGCGCTCCCCCGCCACCTGAAACGCGCGGCGGTACATGCTCTTCCCGCCCACACGGATGCCCTGCGGGCTGTGGCCGCTATTGCCGAAGTTTGAGTAGCCGTTCGTACCGATCCAGTACGAGCCGCCGTTGTGCTCCTCGGTCTGCTCCTTGAGGCGCTCTTCGAACATTTTGAGAATTTCCTCAATGCTCTTTTCCTCATAGCCCTGCGTGCGCAGGAACTTGCGGAACTCCTCCATTGCAGCGGCAGGGTTGTTGAGCCAGTCCATCAGCTCCTTGGGAAGCTCGTCCTGATATGGCACGCCGTCGAAGTATTCCAGGAAGATCTGGTCGAACTTGTCGTAATCCGCCTCGGACTTGACGAGCACCGCGCGACAGAGCTCGTAAAAGCCCGTGAGCGAATCGTGCTGCAGGTCCAGCATCAGCCCCTCGATGAGCGTCATCCACTCATTCAGGCTGACGCGAAAGCCGTGCGCGCGCAGAAGGTAGAAAAATCCAGTAAACATGGCGTTCTTATCTTCTCAGTCGGCGCTGCACGGTGGAGATATCCTTGTCCTTTTTGAGGAGCACCCCGATGAACGGGATCTCCTTCGTGATGCGGGACGTGTCCACGCCGGTAAGCTCGAGCGCGCGGATCCAGTCGACAAGCTCGGATGTCGAAGGTTTTTTCTCCACCGAGTCGATCGAGCGGATATAGTAGAACGCCTGCATCGCCTGCATCAAAAGCGTCTCGTCGACATGATCGAAGTGGACGCGGATGATCTTTTCCATCTGCTGCTGGTCGGGGAATTCAATATAGTGGAAGATGCAACGGCGCAGGAACGCGTCCGGCAGCTCCTTTTCCGCGTTCGATGTGATGATGACGATGGGACGGTGCTTGGCCTTGATGGTCTCCTTCGTCTCGGGAATGTAGAATTCCATCTTGTCGAGCTCCCAAAGAAGGTCGTTCGGGAACTCGAGGTCTGCTTTGTCGACCTCGTCGATCAGCAGCACGACCTGCTCGTCGGCGGAAAACGCCTCGCCGAGCTTGCCGAGCTTGATATACTTTGCGATATCGTCCACGCCGGATGTGCCGAACTGGCTGTCGTATAAACGCTGCACCACATCGTAAACGTACAGGCCGTCCTGTGCCTTCGTCGTGGACTTGACACTCCAGATGATGAGCTTTTTGCCCAGCGCCTCGGCCACAGCCTCGGCGAGCATCGTCTTTCCCGTGCCCGGCTCGCCCTTGATGAGAAGCGGTTTTTTGAGCGCCATCGCGATGTTCACCGCATTCATCAGCTCTGGGCTCGCAACGTAGTTTTTGCTGCCTTTGAAAATATTTTCCATAGTGTGCTCCTTGTAAAAAATCAAAATCAATGATATTTTACCCTTGCCACACGCCCCTTGTCAAATTCATTGTTTTGACCTGTCCCCAAATTTTTTCTAAAAATTTGAAATTTCCTCTTGCATTTCCCTGAAAGCTGTGGTAGTATAACACCGTTGTCCGATATGAGACACGCGCCGTTAGCTCAGCTGGATAGAGCGTCTGGCTACGGACCAGAAGGCCGGGGGTTCGAATCCCTCACGGCGTACCACCGCGAACCTATTGATTTCAATGGGTTCGCGGTTTTTATTTTATCTCAGGATAAGCTTCATACACCTTTTTTCTAACGTTTTTCTAACATCTTTCATTCAGGCATTCTGTCAGCTTATCTGCAAGGCTTTGCTTTCTGGAGGTATCCAAATGCCCGTAGATATTGGCAGTCGTTTGAATGTCGCTGTGTCCCATCCATTCCTGTACGTCTTTCAGGCCGCAACCGTTATTCAGCAACAGACTGGCGCAACTATGACGGAGTTCATGGAATCGAATGTGTGGCATTCCATACCGTTCAAGCATTTTTGAAAAATGATGCGTCACATAGTCCGGAGCAAATGTGCGCCCATCGGGCCATTTGAAAACATAGTCATTCTTCTGGTAGGCCTTGCCGAACAAACGCTGGTTTTCTTCTTCCTCAGCTTTTGCTTTCAGAAAAATCTCCCGTGCTTCTTCTGTCATAGGAAAGCTTCGGCGGCTGCTTTGGGTTTTCGTCTTATCCTTTTCCACGGTGACAATCATCTTACAAACCGTGTGGCGAATCAGCACCATACCATTTTCAAAATCAATACTGTCCCACTTCAAGCCGAGAAGTTCGCTGCGCCGCAGTCCATAAAGCGCTGCGATCTTTACAAGCGGCTGTATCGGATCACCGTTCAGGGCTGTAATAAGCTGCTGCAGCTGCTCCGCACTATAGAAATGCGCTTCATGGCGTTCTCTGCGCGGCATTTCAACATATTGACAAGGGTTCGATGGAATCAGCCCATCTTTCACGCATTCCGCTAATGCCTGGCCCAAAATACCTTTATGGTGGCGCATGGTTTTAGAGGACAGTCCGCCCTTGCCATCTTTACGGCCGTTCCGATATTTCTCATCAAAATAAGTCTGAAGCACCTCTACCGTACAATCGCACAGTTTTAGCCTGTTCTCGTCAAAGTATGGAAGGATATGTGTTTCAGCCGTGTGCTGATAACTTCTGTATGTCACCTCATCTACTCGCCGCCTCATACGTGTAAGCCATCGCCGAACACAATCCGCCACAGTCATATCTGAACACACTACCGGATTTCGCTTTTCTTCTTCCGTCAGCTTCTCCCGCAGCATCTGTTCCGCCTTGCGTTTATTTCCTTTTTCAGGCAGGCCGGTAGATATCCATTTTTGTTTTCTCTTTCCGTTTTCGGTACTGTTGAGCACCATATAGTATTTGCCATTTTTTACTTGCAGACTCCCTGTCATAATAACTCCTTTCGACAGCGAAGATTGTCTGCTATTATGGATTGGCTACAGTATAGCGTGCTGACAGCACAAAGTCAATTAAGCACGCCTTTGGTATAATGATTTTTGTACCAATGCGCTTATAGCCTATCTGATGCGTATGGACAAGTTGATACACGGTATTTCGTCCAAGTCCCAGAGCCTTTGCAACTTGAGAAACCGTTAGGATATCGGAGTATTCTTTGAACACGTAATCCCCCCCTCAAAATATCGTGCCCTCACTGGGCAATATCTTAATATGAACAATCAAATAGGCAGGGTGCAAGCCCCGTCCTCTCAGGCTACCGCGCGCACAGTTCTGTACACGGCAGTTCAATCGCTTAAGTGCAACGGCTCGTATCGGGTGCGGATACTGTAGTATCCTGCCCGTACGAGCCGATCGTTCTTTATTAACTATGTTAGCACTGAATCTCCGGCCACGTCCCAACAGGCTTTCACATACCACCATCTGTAGAAAGAATATTTCGGTATGTCCAGCTTCATAAGATTCCGTATTCCCACTTTCGGAACTTCCCATTGTTTCCAGATGTAGGCTCGGAATCTCCGTGCTTTCCAGACGCCCTTACGCTGCTCTCGAACTCTTCACCAGTACCACAGCATATTGGACTAATGCGTTCCCTATCATGAAAAGCGAATGCTGCCATCGTGCAGCAGACCATATGCCACCTTGTAGCCTATGCCACCTAACATCTCTCTAAGTTGATCAACATTTACTACATCTGGATATCCGGCAAACACTCTCTTTCATATATTTATATCACCTCTTCTACATATTCTTCAGGAGCCATAATAACAAGAAAGAAATGCTCCTTGAGCGACTCAAAAAGCATTTCTTTCTTCACAGCATAAGAATACCACAGGATTTAGAGATAATTCAATCCCTCTGTACAGGTAAATTTACGGTAATACTTTCAGTAATTTTATGATACATCAGCAAACTTACTTCTTTTGCAATCTAAAAAGGAATAAGGCCGGTATCTAGAAGCGAGGTCACAATACGTATCTGTTATCATCAAGGCCTCTCAATGGAATTAACACGGCCCACCGGAGCACGGCGATAGTTTAGCAGCAGCCAATGGCTCTCGCTCCCAGCACTAATAGGTCGCTACATTGATTTCTTCTTGTTTGTTTTACATCCGCACAGACAGGCTGCTTCCGCGGTAGTCCTGCATTCATGCCGCTCACCCCTGCAGCCTTGCGCGGCATTTCGGACACTATGATTGCCATCCTGACATCTCCAATATGACAGTAAGCTGACATAATTGGGAGTGCTCGTTCTTAGAAAGCTCACCGCGACGGATCACTGCATCAAGAAGGCGAATCAAGATGGCCGGCAAAGCAATCTGTGCGCAGGTGTCAGAGAGGTCGGTGGTGTCTTGCGCGCTGATATCATAGATAGAGAGGCCAAAGTATTGCCGTAGTAGAGCATATATACCTCCACTCTGGGGGCGGTCTGATTGATCCGCCACGACCGGCGGGATGCCTGCCGCAGCGTAAAGAGGTTATAGCCCATGGAGTAGAAGATAATGGTGGTAAAGGCATTGAGGTCAAGGCCGGTTTCCACGCAGCGCGGGTTGGTAATGAGCACCTGCAAACCGTTCTTGACACGCTTGTTGACCCAGTCCTCCCGCTTATCCGTAGCGATCTGCGGCGTCAGGATCTCTGTCCGATAACCTTCCGAGCAAAGAAGCTTCTGGAGCTTTTTCTGTGAATCCGTGCGCGTCCAACTGGTATAGATGAGCACGCGCTCTCCGTTTGCCGCTTTCTGCCGCACCAGTTCCAATACCCGTTCCTCCTTGGGAAGCAGACGGGAAAAATCGCCGCAGTTCTTTGGCGTTACAATGGGCATTCCGTTTATGGGATGCACTACCTCCGCTTGATCGTAGGGCTGATCCGGGTAAACCGTCAGCAAATTGAGATAGGTGGACAGGATCTTCTGCGCCGCCTTCCGGTCTGTGCGCAGGACTTTCTGCAATTTGTGTTCCGCCTCTTTATAGGCCGTGCGTACATCCTCCGGCATCTCCAGCGGTACGGGGATCTCTTCGTAGTCCGGCAGGTCTTTGCCCATGTCGGAGAGGGAGAGAAATGCCGTGTATTCCAGCAGGAAACGGGAAAATACCAGCGGCGATACGCCGGGCAGCTGCTTTGACTTTGTTCTGCGCTTACTGGTGCGCCTATTGGAATTGTACTCCGCATCCTGTATCTCATAGGTATTTTCCACCACGCCGTACTCCGCATCGAAATCACCGGGGCTTTTGTAGCGTTTGCCATCCTTGAGCATCAACCCGGGAACAATGCGGTAGAGCAGGTGAAAAATGCCGGAGGAATAGCCGTTGATAAGCGTTGCCGTCATTCCGACAAAACACCTGGACGCGCCGTACAGCTCTGCCATGGCATCGCCCTGCCCGCTATTGTTGTTGTACTCGTGCAGCTCATCGCAGAGGAAGCCGTCGATGCGCCCGCGCAGCTTTTTCTTGATGTAGGTACTCAGGGGAAACCGCCGGTGCGCTCCGCGGATCGGATAGAATGCATCCGGATTTTGGGCGATCTCAGTGAGCTGATCGAGAACACGCTCGTTTTTGGTACGATGCAGATGTGCCTGCGCGCCGTAGCGGTAGACCCATCCGTATTCTCCGATCTTCACCCAGTCGATCCGTTTGTCCGGATTGACCGCGGACCATAGCGGCGTACCGCAATGGGGACAGGTGTGATTTTTCTTGTGCTCCTTCTGAAAAAAGAACTGGTCGGCCGGCACCGTATAGCGGCTGCCGCCCTCGCTGATCTCCATTTCGATCACACCGTCGCAGTCTGGGCAGAGAAACGCGCGTCTGCGTCGATTCCAACGCACGGCGGGGTAACGCATATAGCCATCCCGCGCCTGCTCCTTGGAAAAAACAGCAAATACACTTTTGTCGCCCTTCTCGTACATCGCATACAGACGGTTGAGATCCTGAATCGTGCGCACCACCATGCCGTAGGTATCCGGGAGCGTTTCTCCAATCTCCCGCACCCACTTTTGTGTGACATGAGAGGGACACATAACGATGCCAAAGGATTTCCTGCCGTCTTTCCTCTTCTGATCGGCCCACAGCCCGTGCAAAGCACCAAGAGCAGTCGAACCGATCTTCGTTTTGCCACTACCGCATTCTGCGATAATGAGCGCCACACGCTTACGCGCAAGCTGCCGCTTGACAGCTTCTGCCACCGCAAGCTGCGCATCGTAGAGAGAATATCCCACACGGCTCATGATGCAGTCGTTGATAGCGAGCACTTCATCGGAAAGCGGTTCCTTGGCAGGATCAAAAAGGGGCATGAACTGATTGCGGATACGGTCAGCTACGGTAACACCAAAGGTATTGAGATAGCCTGTGACATTTTCCACATTCTCAAAACCGTCTGGCATATTGGGGACTGCTCCGGGGATTTGGATATCTCCGCTCTGCAAGCCCCGCTCCAGCACCTCCACCACATTCTGATCCTGCGGCTTCAGATCCAGCACCCATGCGTCTATCCGCTCTTTCAGGGAAATGACCTCCAGTTGCCGGAGATCTCCCCGTTGGCGCAAACTGCTGAGCACATAGTCCTGAAATTCCGGGATCAGCGGCGCTGCCGTTTTGTGATCCAGTTCCTCAAAGAGCCGCTTTTGATCCCTGGCAGGACAGAAGATGTAGCACCTGCGGGGCTGCAGCTCCATCTGCTCCGTATCTACGAGGTTTGTATCCTCGTCTTTTTCATGCTTGCCGCTTCTGTCATCCTCCTGTACGGTGTCCGCAGCCATCAATGTTGCCACGGCGTAGATCCCATCGTGCGTGATCTGCCGCTGATAACTTTTGAGGCTGCTTTGGAGCATTCGGGTCGTGTCGTTTTGGGCGGCTTCTATCGTCGCGCCGCCGTAGATGGCATCTGCCATTGCCCGCACCATTTCGGGATAGCCGCCGAAGCGGATGGCACTGATGATGCTACCGTTTTGATCGTGGTCGAGTACCAGCGTATCCGCATAGGCCGACAAGCGCACCTGTGCGGATGGGTCATAGTAACTCAGTTCGATCAGCTTACTATTGGACATCCATTGCCTGACTCCTTTCTTTTGACGAAACAAAAAAAGACCGCAATCACTCCTATGAGCAATTACGGTTTCGTTCTCGTCCTTATTATATTTCAAGCCGTTTGGGTTCGACGGTACTCGCAAGGAGCATGCCACATCTCTAAGCGGTAAAACCGCCATGAGCTGTGCAAAGGGCATACTACCTCCTTTCCACTCTTTCTTTCCTAACTTACTCCGCCCTAACTTACTTCGCCCTGAAATACAGCTTCATTGTAGCATCACAGGGGAAGGCTGTATAGTTGGAGTTTTTCCACAATTCTGAGTTTTCACACATAACTCCTTATGGCATAAGTAAATAGCGCTCACACGTTTACAATCCGTTGCACTGCCTCTCTTTTGATATAGGATAAGTTCGAAAGGAGAACAGCTTATATGAATAACGAAAAAAAACTGCTTGAATTTTTTATGGGAACAGAAAACGCGGACCATCTGTACATTTTGATTTTACTAGTAATCTTGGACTACATAACCGGCATTTGTGTAGCAATACATCAAAAGCGCCTATCGAGCAAAATAGGATTTAAAGGGATATCATTAAAAGTCATGATTTTTGTCGTTTTATCGATGTGTCATGTACTCGATGGATATCTGCTCGGTGATGGATCAACAATCCAGGCAATGACAATTTTGTTCTATTGTGCAAACGAAGTCGTAAGCATATTAGAAAACTCTGTGGCAATAGGGCTGCCGCTACCGCAGAAGTTGAAAGAGGTTCTTTTAAGCTTTAAGGCGAAGGACAAGGGTAAAGACTAGCTAAATTATATATCCACAACCGATATCGAACTACAAATACTCCAAAGGAAAATATAGTATGAGCTTTTTCAGGTGAAGTTGAAACTTCTATGTTTACATCAGAAAAATTGTGGTCTCTTTAATAAGTAACTCAGAACTACCTGGCGAAAAAGCCTTGGACAAGCTTTTTCACCATTATGTCCAAATGGTAATCTGGGAACAAAAAATGGAGGTTTTTACTATGGCTACTTATAAAATTGTTTCGCACGGTGGGACCGGTCTCCCGTTGAATGTCTACGGCACCGGCACCATCACTTCGCGCCGTAACGTTTGCATTTGGACGGACACTGGCAGTGTTGATCAGCAGTGGGCCATTGACAGTCTGGGTTCCAATCAGACTGTTAGATCCGTGAACAACCAGAGCTATATGCTTAATGCAAACCGTTCTGGTTCCACTTGGAACTGTGATGTCTATACTCTCAATGCTGACTGCTATGTGAATTTCATCTCACTTGGTAATAATGTGTATCGAATTCAGCTCAAGAGTGACACCACTAAATACCTCAAGGCACTTGGCACTTCGAGCAATTCTGATGTCAGATGGGCTGTTTTGGATACTGCTTCTAACGCGCAGAGCTGGAAGATCACCGAAGTGTCCGGTGGTTCTGTTAATCCTGGTACGGGTTCTGTCACGACGCTAATCGCCGCGGCAAACGCTTGTATTGGGAAGAATTTAGCACAGTGTGCCAAATACTTCGGCGTTTCGAACCCTAACTGTGAGTGGTGTGCATGGTTCGTTCGTCAGTGCGGTATCAAAGCAAATATGAACTTCGGTACTTCAAATATTGCCTCTCAGGTCAGGGGTGTAAATGGTAACGTAAGTTTTTCTGCTACAACCCCAAAGGTTGGCGATCTGGCACTTATCGATACGCACGGCGGGAGCAGTGTTGGACACGTAGGCATTATCACAGCCATTACAGGCAATAACATTACTACTGTTGAGGGAAATATGAGTGGTTCGGTAACGACCAGTATCGTGAAGAATGCCTCCTATGATGCCTCTGGATACAGTTCTACTTTTGGACGGATTGTTTATATTGGCAAAAATAGCTAATAATACAACATAAAAATCTCAAAGAAGACTCGGGGAATCCCCCCGAGTCTTCTCTACTTTTGTTTGATACGCAGTACGAGCAGCGATATGCAAGGTAAGTAGTCACTATAAAATTGACAGGAAATCATTTCGCCGCTATTCATCGTGGGATAACTTTTAAGCGAGCTCAAGCCAGTGGAAATCTCTATCCAAAATGTGCCCCAACAGTCAAGTAAGCGCCTGCAGTGGGACATATATGGAATGGGAGTTTCGCTGGCAAACGTCAAAGTAAGTAGGTATTCTTCCCTGAAAAATCGCCTTTAGAATATAACATTTCGAGACGATGTTTCACCTTGCTTTGCGCTGTGTAGAAAGTCAAATTAACAGATGGCCTTTATGTGAGCAATAATAAAATCTTGCTGCGCAGCAAGGGCTTGGTAGGCTTCTGCCAACGCAGAATCGGACTCACTGTATTCGACATCGCTCGGTGTTCTGAGCAGATATGTATAGTCTTCCGTTTGCGCAACAACAACACTATGGCCTGCTATGACCGGCGGGTTGTCTTCACTCCATTCGCCAGGATAGCAGTCGATAAAGAAAAGAATTCCACCCTCGCCGTTGTCGTGGGTCGGTTTGTGATAAAAGGTAATGCAATTCCCGCCATTTTGGTGATGAAGGCCATATTCCTCTTTGATTTCAACTTGCCCTATCCAGTCGAGAGGCAACTCTGCGGAAAAGCCTAGGCGTTGATTCACATAAAGGATTGCTGATGAGTTCTCAGGGAACGTTAGCTGAGCCTTTGCAGCATCTGACATATATGTTTGATACTGCGTTTTCTGATTTTCCGAACACGAGCTCAAGCACAACGTAAGTGTTAGCAACACTGCAATTCCTATAAAGAAACGGTTGGATTTCTCTTGCTTTAGCGTTTTCAAATTATCTTTCATTTCCTGTCTCCGTGTTAATAAACTTTTCTTGCTTTGCTTGCAAATCGATAGTAATTTGATGTAATTGCAAGGATGATAGCCCTTAACTTGACGTCTTGCGCCTGAGTTTTTAGTGCGCTTCTGTTGCTATTGGCACTTTTTTGTTACGCTTTGCTCAGGCTGGGCAACGCCATTGACGCTATAGTTCAGTTTCAGTGTATAGCTCTTCCCTCGGGTTACGCTGTGTTGTCCAGAGGCAATCGCTCTGTATGTTCCTTCGCTGCTCCACGAGTCTATATAGGTGCGCGTGTACTCATAGCTCGTTTCCAGCCGCTCGTCGCGCTCGGCCTCGGTTTCGTCCCGGCGCGGATAGGGATAAGAGTAGTGCGCCGTCACCGTGAAGTCGATCCGATCATCCGTCTGTGCAGTCAGAGTAAATTCGTCGGGAATGTTGCTGTTGTAATACTGGTCGCCGTAGGCGCAGTCGAGGATAAAAAGCCGACCGTCATGCTCAATGTAGATCGGCGCGTTGCCGTCGTCATTGCAGGCAGGCCAGAACGTATCGGTGAACAGAGCGTATGCATCACCAAAAAGAAGAGGGCCATCTGCTGCTGCGTAGACGAGCGAAGTTGCAGCTGCAACTGCCGCTAAAATAACTGCGCTTGGCACACCGAGCGCAGTTAATCTACGCTCAATATTTTTTGTGGGATCATTCGCTCGAGCCCCAACTCTGAATATCCCATTTGAGCCACACATTGCTTGATCCGCTGAAAAAGTTGGGTCGATTTCTTCAACATAATAGCTAAGTAAATCGGGATTGCTTGCAATAACTTGTAATGCTTTTTCTTTCGCTTCAGGAGCAAGGTTGGCATATATTTCTCGGAGCACATCTTCAGATGTTTCTTCTTGCTCCACCACAAAAAAGTCGATTTCTTCAAGGGCGTCAATGGTTCCAACCTCATTGTTCAGTTCATTGGTGCCGGAATACTCTGCCGCAAAAGCGGGGGCGCTGAGGGACAGGGCCAAGGCAAATACCAGCATAAAGCTGACAAAACGATTTGTCAAGTTTTTCATAGACTATCGCTCCTAAAATATTATTTGGTCGGCCAACCAGCTTCATTATCACTGACAAATCTTAAATTTGGAATATATTGAATCTTAAAAATGCTTAACTTTGGCGGTGGCCCCATGTTATAGTCTGAAGTAACGTAGCGCATAGAAAAAATGCGTCTCACCGTGGGTGTGTTGACAAAGTCCGATCTTCTAAAAATCGCCTGATTATTTGCAGGAAACTGTGTGAATAACCATTGAGTTTTCTTCAAATTTCAAACTATTTACAAAGAGTAAGAGAATATGGTAACAAAAATCAAACTGTAATATATCTGTATGAGTACCATGATGATTCTCCTTGTTTATGCCGGATGGTGCTTATTAGCAAGAAATGTTCTTGAAATTGGCGATGTATGTTATCTCTTCTTTACTCCAACTTGTAACTGCACCTACATGTGTAACTGCACCTACATGTCCAACACAGCCTCCACCATTCGTATCAATAAGTGCCAGATCACCAACCTTCAGAGGGTAGAAGGAAATGCCACATTGTCGTTTACGCCTCTAACCTGAGGCGCAACATTTGAGGTAAGTCTGCTCACTCTTTATCTTTATTCCTTGCTTTAAAATTTAAAAGGACTTCTTTCAGCTTTTGCGGCAATGGCAACCCTACCGCTACAGAATTTTCTAATATGCTTACAACCTCATTTGCGCAATAGAAGAAAATCGACATTGCTTGGATTGTCGATCCCTTACCGAGAAGATACCCATCAAGTACATGACACATTGATATAATGACAAAAATCATGACTTTTAATGATATTCCCTTAAATCCTATTTTGCTTGAC
>OHUV01001110.1_pt1 | contig 12891 bp, 7 predicted proteins | sample 1579281 | NCBI WGS metagenome assembly OHUV01 (sample SAMEA3882515, study PRJEB24775) | human gut metagenome | biome: human-associated habitat; feature: intestine environment; material: feces | place: Netherlands | collected 2009/2010
CTCTGATGCAGTGGTGCGTGGATAATGACTTCTGCGGTGAAGCGGCAAGAGCAGTGCGCTATGATTCTGATTTTATCTGGCAGACCGAGCCTTGGCCTATGCGGGAATATATCCTCTCCGAAAAAGACAAAAATGCAATAAAACTTTCCGAGCTGCGCAAGTTTTGAGCCTGCGCGGCTCTTTCTATTTCATCCCAAACCGAAGAAGCCAAGATAGTGTTAATATCTGACTGCTTATGCACTTCTGAAAGGACAAATATCCTTTTTAAATATGGTTGTACGGCAAAATCAACCAACATAAGTTTTAAACTTCACGTTTTAAATGAGAATCGAAATTATGAAAAAAGCACTGATCACCGGTGTTACCGGTCAGGACGGCAGCTATCTGGCAGAGTTTTTGCTTGAGAAGGGCTACGATGTCCACGGCGTTATCCGCCGCTCCTCCGTTGATTACCGTGAGCGCATCGCCCATCTGGAGGGTCACCCCAACTTCCACCTGCACTACGGCGATCTGAGCGATTCGATGAGCATCCTATCGGTTGTCAGCACCGTGCGCCCTGATGAGATCTACAATCTGGCCGCCCAGAGCCATGTGCAGGTCAGCTTCGATGTGCCGGAGTTCACCGCCGATGTCGATGCCACCGGCGTGCTGCGCGTGCTGGAGGCTGTGCGCCTGTCCGGCCTCAAGGACACCTGCCGCATCTATCAGGCATCTACATCCGAGCTGTACGGCAAGGTCGAGGAGGTTCCCCAGAACGAGAACACGCCGTTCCACCCCTACAGCCCCTACGCCGTCGCCAAGCAGTACGGCTTCTGGATCGTGAAGGAGTACCGCGAGGCGTACAACATGTTCTGCTGCTCGGGCATCCTGTTCAACCACGAGTCCGAGCGCCGCGGCGAGACCTTCGTCACCCGTAAGATCACACTGGCTGCCGCACGCATTGCGCAGGGCAAGCAGGATAAGCTGTATCTGGGCAACCTGTCCAGCCTGCGCGACTGGGGCTATGCCAGGGACTACGTCGAGTGCATGTGGCTGATTTTGCAGAACGACAAGCCCGAGGACTTCGTCATCGCCACCGGTGAGCAGCACTCCGTCCGCGAGTTCTGCCAGCTGGCCTTCCACGATGTGGGCATCGAGCTGGAATTTGTCGGCGAGGGCATGAACGAGAAGGGCATCGACAAGGCCACGGGCAAGACGGTCATCGAGGTCAGCCCCGACTTCTACCGCCCGACGGACGTCGTCAACCTCTGGGGCGACCCGTCCAAAGCAAAGCGCGAGCTGGGCTGGAACCCGACTAAGACCACGTTTGAGCAGCTCGTCAAGATCATGGTCGACCACGACATGAAGAAGGTTGCCGTCGAGCGCGCTGAGGAGCACATCAAGACGAACCTGGCTGAGTATCTCGAAAAGGGCGTTATCAAATAATTTATTCAAAAGAGGGTAACTTATTATGATGGACAAAAATGCAAAAATCTACGTTGCCGGGCACCGCGGCATGGTGGGCAGCGCCATCGTGCGTGAGCTGCAGCGCCAGGGCTACAACAATATCATCACCCGCACCCACAAGGAGCTTGACCTCTGCCGTCAGGAAAATGTCGAAAAGTTCTTTGCCGAGGAAAAGCCCGAGTACGTATTCCTTGCCGCGGCCAAGGTCGGCGGCATCGTCGCCAATCAGGAGGCGCTGGCCGATTTCATGTGGTTCAACATGACGCTCGAGATGAACGTCATCCACTCTGCCTGGCAGAACGGCTGCAAGAAGCTGGAGTTCCTCGGCTCGTCCTGCATCTATCCGCGCATGGCTCCGCAGCCGATGAAGGAAAGCTGCCTGCTGACTTCCGAACTGGAAAAGACGAACGAGGCTTACGCCCTCGCCAAAATCAGCGGCCTCAAATACTGCGAGTTCCTGAACCGCCAGTACGGCACGGACTATATCTCGGTCATGCCCACGAACCTGTACGGCCCCAACGATAACTACCACCCGACCCACAGTCATGTGGTTCCCGCACTGATCCGCCGCTTCCATGAGGCGAAGGTCAACGGCGTCGAGAGCGTCACCTGCTGGGGCGACGGCAGCCCGCTGCGCGAGTTTTTGTATGTGGATGACCTGGCGAACCTCTGCGTGTTCCTGATGAACCACTACTCCGGCAACGAGACGGTCAACGCGGGTACCGGCAAGGAGCTGACCATCAAGGAGCTGACCGAACTCGTTGCCAAAGTCGTCGGCTACACCGGCAAGATCGAGTGGGACGCCTCCAAACCCAACGGCACGCCCCGCAAGCTGCTGGACGTCTCCAAGGCGACGAACCTCGGCTGGACCTACAAGACCGAGCTGGAGGACGGCCTGCGCCTGTCCTATGAGGACTTTCTGAACAACCCGATGCGCGCCGAGCGCTGAAAGGAAACGCTATGAATATCATCCTGCTGTCCGGCGGCTCCGGCAAGCGCCTGTGGCCGCTGTCGAACGACATTCGTTCCAAGCAGTTCATCAAAATCTTCAAGACCGCCGACGGGTACGAGTCGATGGTCCAGCGCGTCTACCGCCAGATCAAGGAGGTCGACGCCGACGCCAGCGTGACGATTGCCACCAGCAAGACGCAGGTATCGTCCATTCACAACCAGCTGGGCAATTCGGTGGGCGTCTGCGTCGAGCCGTGCCGCCGTGATACCTTCCCGGCCATCGCACTGGCGACAGCCTACCTGCACGACGTCAAGGGCGTCGGCCTCGATGAGGCTGTCGTCGTCTGCCCGGTAGACCCCTATGTCAACAATGACTATTTCGCCGCGCTGAAAACCCTGTCTGAGCTGGCCGGGCAGGGGAGCGCGAACCTCTCCCTGATGGGCATTGAGCCGACCTACCCGAGCGAAAAGTACGGCTATATTATCCCGCAGAGTGCCGACGCCGTCAGCCCGGTCAAAACGTTTAAAGAGAAGCCCGACGCCGCCACCGCTGAAAAGTACATTGCCCAGGGTGCGCTCTGGAACGGCGGTGTGTTTGCCTACAAACTGCGCTACGTGCTGGACAAGGCCCACGAACTGATCGATTTCACCGATTACAAGGACCTGTTCGATAAGTACGAGACGCTGAAAAAAATCAGCTTCGACTACGCCGTTGTCGAGAATGAGTCCCAAATTCAGGTAATGCGCTTTGCGGGCCAGTGGAAGGATATGGGCACCTGGAACACCCTGACCGAGGCCATGGAGGAGCCGAGCATCGGCAAGGCCATGCTGAACGACACCTGCCAGAACGTCCATGTACTGAACGAGCTGGACGTGCCCGTGCTCTGCATGGGGCTGAAGGACGTCGTCGTCTCGGCCAGCCCGGAGGGCATTTTGGTCTCTGACAAGGAGCAGTCCAGTTACATCAAGCCGTATGTGGACAGCATCCATCAGCAGATCATGTTTGCCGAAAAGTCCTGGGGTTCCTTCCGCGTGCTCGACGTCGAGGACGCGAGCATGACAATCAAGATCACGCTCACCCCCGGCCACGGCATGAACTACCACAGCCATGAGAACCGCGACGAGGTCTGGACCGTCATCTCCGGTACCGGCCATGCGATTCTGGACGGCGTGCGCCGCGACGTGAAGGCAGGGGATATCCTGACGATGCCCGCTGGCTGCCGCCATACGGTCTTTGCCGACAGTGAGCTGAAAATCATCGAGGTTCAGCTCGGTCCGGCCATCAGCGTGGAGGATAAGCAGAAGTATCCGCTGCCGCAGGCTTGACAGCCGGCGCAAACCGCGCTATACTAAATAAGTATTCGCAAAAACACAGCGACGGAGAAAGTACGCACAAGCTGCTTTAGCCAAGAGAGGGCGGTCACCGGCTGCAAGCCGCCTGTAAAGCGCTTATGCGGAAGTTCGCTCCCGAGTGGTGCGCGGGAAAGGCCAAGGCCGAGTAGTGCGCAACGGCTCTGCACCGTTACCGGCAGCGAAGAGTGCCGCGCTTTACAGCGCGGAACACGGGTGGTACCGCGGAGAATTGTATTTTGCAAGGCTTCGTCCCTGATTCAACACAGGGACGGAGCCTTTTTGTTTGCTCCGGCCCTACTTCAAGCAGAGGTGTACTATGGAAGAAAAAATCAAGGAGCTGCGCGCCGCCATTGAGCAGGCCAGCGCAGACGTCACCGACAAAGCCCGGCTTTCTGACTTCTGGCAGAAATACCTGAGCAAGAACGGCGAGGTCGCGGGCCTGACCAAGAGTCTGCGCGATGTCCCCAAGGAGGACCGTCCCGCCGTCGGCAAGACCATCAATGAGTTCAAGCAATGGGCCGAGGCACAATATCAGGCCCTGTCCGAGCAGGTCGAAAAGGCCGCGCTCGAGGCCCGCAACGCCGCCGAGACCGTCGACATCACGATGCCCGCCAAGATTCGCCAAACCGGCAGTCTGCACCCGATCACCCTCGTCAAGAATGAGATCATCGACGTGTTCGCCGGTATGGGCTTTGAGATTTACGAGGGCCCCGAGATCGAGGACGACGACCACAACTTTACCCGCCTGAATGTGCCGAAGAACCATCCCGCCCGCGACATGCAGGATACGTTCTACGTCGCAGACGACATTGTGCTGCGCACCCAGACCAGCGGCGGCCAGATCCGCGTCATGGACATGGAAAAGCCCCCCATCAAGGTGCTGGCCCCGGGCCGCGTGTTCCGTTCCGACTCCGACGCGACCCACTCCCCGATGTTCCACCAGATGGAAGGCCTCGTCGTTGACAAGGGCATCACGCTCTGCGACCTGCAGGGAATGCTCGACAAATTCGTCCAGGCGCTGTTCGGTGCAGATGTCAAGACCCGCCTGCGTCCGTCTTACTTCCCGTTCACCGAGCCGAGCGTCGAGGTCGACGTTTCCTGCTTCGAGTGCGGCGGCAAGGGCTGCCCGCTGTGCAAGCACACCGGCTGGATCGAGGTTCTCGGCGCCGGTGTCGTTCACCACAGCGTACTGGAAAACTGTGGCATTGACCCCAACGTCTACTCCGGCTTCGCATTCGGCATCGGCATTGAGCGTATTGCCATGCTGAAGTACGGCATCAACAACATCGGTCTGATGTTTGAAAACGATCTGCGCTTCTTGAAGCAGTTCGAGGATTGACAGGGGAGGAGTACAGAGTATGAAAGTACCATTCAGCTGGTTGAAGCAATATGTTGACATCGACGTCACCGCGCAGGAGCTTGAGGACAAGCTCTTTGGCTGCGGCTTTGAGGTCGAAGAGCTGATCGACCTCGGCGGCGAGATCTCCAAGGTCGTTGTCGGTGTTGTGACCGAGTGTGTCCCGCAGGAGGGCACCCATCTGCACATCTGCAAGGTTGACTGCGGCGAGTACGGCCACGACATCCAAATTTCCACCGGCGCACCCAACGTCTACGCCGGTATGCACACCGCCGCCGCACTCGACGGCTCCACGCTGCCCGGCGGCGTAAAAATCAAAGCGAAGCCCCTGATGGGCGTCGAGTCCAACGGTATGCTGTGCAGCGGTGAGGAGCTGGGTCTGAACGAGGATCTGTACCCCGGTGCCGAGGTCTACGGCCTGCTCGATTTGCCGAAGGACACTGTCCCCGGCACGCCCATTCAGCAGGTCGTCGGCCTTGACGACTACATTTTTGATATTTCCATCACGGCCAACCGCGCCGACTGCCAGAGTGTGCTCGGCATTGCGCGCGAGGTTGCAGCAGTGCTGAACAAGCCCCTCAAGATGCCCGCCACCGACTACACGGTCAGCGACTGTGTTGATCCGCGCCTGTCCATCAGCGTCGAGGCCGAGGATCTCTGCCCGCGCTACATTGGCCATTATGTCCGCAACATCACGCCTGGCGAGTCCCCACGCTGGATGCGCCGTCAGCTGGCCCTGTGCGGTCTGCGCAGCATCTCCAACGTCGTTGACATCACGAACTATGTCATGCTGGAGATTGGCCAGCCCATGCACGCCTTCGACATGGACGCGCTGGAAAGCTGCCAGATCCTCGTCCGCCGCGCCAAAGACGGCGAGAAGATCACAACGCTGGACGAAAAGGAATTCACCCTGACGCCCAACAACCTCGTCATCTGCGACGGCTCCAAGCCCGTTGCGCTGGCGGGTGTCATGGGCGGCCTGAACAGCGAAATTAAAGATACCACCACCCAACTGCTGTTTGAGAGCGCCAAGTTCGCCCGCGACAACATCCGCAAGACGGCCCGCGGCCTCGGCCAGAACACCGATGCCTCCAGCCATTACGAGAAGGGTATCTCCGAGTACACCACCGAGCTTGGCATGGCCCGTGCCCTGCACCTGATTCAGGAGCTGGGCTGCGGCGAGGTCACCTCCACCCATTTTGACTGTTCCGCCGGTGCCCCGCGTGACGGCAAACGTTTCACGGCCAAGGTCAGCGGCATCAATGCCATCCTCGGCATCACTGTGCCCACCGATGTGGTTCTGGACATCCTGAACCGCCTGCAGTTCGAGGTCAAACTCGAAGCCGACGGCGACACGATGCAGGTCGTCGCGCCCCGCTGGCGTGAGGACATCGAGGTCGGTGAGCCCGACCTGGCCGAGGAGGTCATCCGCGAGTACGGCTATGAACACATCGTCCCCACCTTCCTGAAGGCTGCCACTGTCACCACCGGCGGCCTGACCGCCGAGCAGAAGGCGCAGGCCAAGGCCAAGCGCACCATGTGTGCCCAGGGCTTCTACGAGGCCGAGACGCTGGCCTTCTACGCCGACGCTGACCTCGACATGCTGCACATTGCCGCCGACGCGCCGGAGCGCAAGGTCATCCGTATCCTGAACCCCATTTCCTCCCATCTGACCATCATGCGCCCGCTGCTGGCACCGTCCCTGCTGAATGTCGTCGTCGACAACCTGCGCAAGGGCAACGCCGAGGGCCGTCTGTTCGAGATGTCCAACATCTACATCCCGAAGCAGCTGCCCGTCACCGAACTGCCCGAGGAGCGTCTGCATCTGGGCTTTGCTGCCTGGGGCAGTGAGGAGGACTTCTTCGCAGTCAAGGGTGCTGTCGAGAGCTTCGGCGCTGCGTTCGGCGTCGAGCTGACCGTCGAGCGCGCGACGGACGTTGCCTGGCTGCACCCCGGTATTGCCGCTTATATCCTGTGCAAGGGCGAGCGCGTCGGTGTATTTGGCAAGCTGGCTAATGATGTGACAAGCGAGCTCAAGCTGCCCAAGGACAGCCGCGCCAACCTGAACATCTATCTGGGCGAGATCGACTGGGTCGCGTTCCACACACTGGTCCCCGCCGCCATCCACTACCAGCCCATCCCTGCGCTGGCCCCGGTACAGCGCGATCTGGCGCTTGTAGCCCCGGAAAGCATGGAGTGCGGCACCCTCGTAAGCGAGATGCAGCGCGCCTGCAAGCAGCTGACCAAGGTCGAGCTGTTTGACATCTACCGCGGCGAAAAGCTCGGCGCGGACAAGAAGAGCATGGCGTTCAGCCTGTCCTTCCAGCCCGCTGACAAGCCGCTGACCCCCGATGAGATCGACCGCTTCGTCAAGAAAATTCTCGGCAACCTGAAGTTCAAGCTCGGCATCGAGATCCGCGAGTAACCTGTTTTTGCTTTCCGTCCTGCGCCGCACGGTGCGGGACGGATATTTTTTACAGATTTTTGTGTGATATTTTCCTTGTCTTTTTGCCGCGCAGGTCGTATAGTAAAGATAGTATTGTGTTACAGGAGAATCCATCATGGCAAAGATTCACCGCAGCGATGCACCGCTGCCGCAGGCCCCTTCCGTTCAGGTAAAGGCATCCTATACAGTCACCGAGCTGCCGAAGGTTTCTCCGCAGGAACCTGCAGCCTTCTACGACCAGGACAACGACGAGGACTATCGCCGGCGCGAGACCGCGAAGTGCAAAAAAAAGCGCGGTAATCTGCTGTACACCCTCGCGATGATCGTTTTCGCCGCGATTTTCCTCATCAGCGGCGGCCTGCTGGTCAAGCGGTTTTTCGATGACCGCAAAACCGAGAGCGAGTTTGCCGACCTGCAGTCGATGATCGATACCGCGGCGACCCCGGCCCCTGCAGGGGAGAATGTCAACCCCAACGGTGCCAGGTTTGCTGCCCTGCGCGACAAGAACAGCGACTTTGTCGGCTGGATCTCCATCGACGGCACCAATCTGGATTTTCCGGTTATGTACGCGCCGGACAACAAGGACTTCTATCTGCGTCATGACTTCAACAAAGCCTACAGCGTCTACGGCGTACCGTACCTGGACGAGCAAACGACGCTCGGGGCCAACGCCGAGAGCGACAACCTGATCATCTACGGCCACAATATGAAAACCGGCACGATCTTCGGCTGCCTGACCGAGTACCGCAAGGCCGACTACTATCAGGAGCACCCCTTCATTGAGTTTGACACCGTCTACGGGGACGCCAAGTATGAGGTGTTCGGTGCGTTCACCATCGATGTCGTCAACGACACCTCGTTTATCTACAACCAGTACATCGACATGGACGAGGACGTCTACAACCGCTATGTGGACCAGGTCATCTCCCGCAGCGACGTGGACAGCGGCATCCGCCCTGCCTACGGTGAGCAGCTGCTTACCCTCTCTACCTGCGAGTATTCGTCCGCTAACGGGCGCTATGTCGTCGTAGCGCGTCGGGTCAGTGACTAATTTCCGAAAGTAATTGCATCACGCACTTTAGATTCTTTTGCAAAACGCACAAAATGCTCTCTTGCTTGCAGATTGCACTTGCTATTCTTCCGGGGATGTGCTATGCTAATAAATGCGCGATAACTTTTGATTCGTTCTTATATGGTGTAAGAAACCGGAAAGGGAGAATGCGCGCAGCGGGCAGCCGTAGCCCTTGACGGCTGCCCGCTTTGTCTTTATGCCGCGCACATCTGTACAAAATCTGCGTAAAGCTATAGACATTTGTACCCAAATGGCATATACTGTAAAAGTATTTTGCTCTAATCCAATAAAATGGAAAGTATAGTTTCAACGCTGTAACAAAGGGAGGATACCTGTTATGTGTGGAATCGTAGGCTTTACCGGCGCGGCACAGGCCGCCCCCATTCTGCTGGACGGTCTGGCCAAGCTGGAATACCGCGGCTATGACTCTGCCGGTATGGCGGTGCAGAACGCCGCCGGCAAGATCGAGGTCGTCAAGGCCAAGGGCCGCCTAAAGGTCCTGAGCGAGATGACCGACGGCGGCAGCGCCGTGCCCGGCAGCTGCGGCATCGGCCATACCCGCTGGGCGACCCATGGCGAGCCGTCCGTCGTCAACGCACACCCGCATTATTCCCGTGACCAGAAGATTGCAGTCGTACACAACGGAATCATTGAAAACTATCAGGAGATCAAGGAGCGTCTGATCAACAAGGGCTTCAGCTTCGTCTCCCAGACCGACACCGAGGTCGTTGCCCAGCTGCTTGACTACTATTACATGGGCGAGTCCGCAGGCAACGCACTGGACGCCATCACCCGCATGATGCTGCATGTCCGCGGCTCCTACGCGCTGGGCGTGCTTTTTGCCGACGAGCCCGGCGTCATCTACGCAGTGCGCAAGGACAGCCCGCTCATCGTCGGCAAGTGCGAGGACGGTGCCATCATTGCCTCCGACGTTCCTGCGCTGCTCAAGTACACCCGCACGGTTTACTACATTGACAATCTCGAGATTGCCCGCCTGACCCCCGACTCCATCGAGTTCTTCAACATCGACAAGGAGCCCATCACCCGCGAGTCCACCACCATTGAGTGGGACGCCGAGGCCGCGGAGAAGGGCGGCTACGAGCACTTCATGATGAAGGAGATTTACGAGCAGCCCGCCGCTGTCCGCGATACGATCTCCCCGCGCCTCAAGGACGGCCAGATCGACCTGTCCGAGCTGGCCCTTGACGAGGAGGCCATCAGGAATGTCCATCGTCTCTACATCATCGGCTGCGGCTCCGCCTACCATGTCGGCATGGCCGCGCGCTATGTGTTTGAGAGCCTGGCCCGCATCCCCGTCGAGGTCGATGTCGCCAGCGAGTTCCGTTACCGCAATCCCGTGCTCGAAAAGGACGCACTCGCTATGGTCATCAGCCAGAGCGGTGAGACCGCCGACACGCTGGCCGCCCTGCGCCTGTGCAAGGAGCGCGGTGTGCGCACCATCGGCATTGTGAACGTCGTCGGCTCCAGCATTGCCCGTGAGGCCGACGCCACAATGTACACCTGGGCCGGCCCGGAAATCTCCGTCGCCACCACCAAAGCCTACAGCACCCAGCTGGCGGCCTGCTACCTGCTGGCTACCGAGTTTGCCCGTGTGCGCGGCACGCTGGCGGACGGCCAGTATGAGCACCTCGTCACCGAGCTGGAGGCTCTGCCCGAGAAGATCGAAAAGACCCTGGCCGACAAGGAACGTATCCAGTGGTTTGCCAGCAAGTACGCAAACGCCAAGGACGCCTTCTTCATTGGCCGCGGCCTCGACTACGCCGTCGCGCTCGAGGGCAGTTTGAAATTTAAGGAGATCAGCTACATCCACTCCGAGGCGTTCGCCGCGGGCGAGATGAAGCACGGGCCGATTTCTCTGGTCGAGAATGGAACGCTGGTCGTCGGTATCCTGACCCAGCCGGACCTGTTTGAAAAGAGCGTTTCCAACATGGTCGAGGTCAAGAGCCGCGGTGCCTTCCTGATGGGCCTGACCACCTACGGAAATTACAGCATCGAGGACACTGCGGGCTTCACGGTTTACGTGCCCAAGACTGACCCGCACTTTGCCACGAGCCTGTCGGTCATTCCGCTGCAGCTGCTGGCCTACTACGTCAGCTGCGCCAAGGGATTGGATGTCGATAAGCCGCGCAACTTGGCCAAGAGCGTGACCGTCGAGTAAATCGCTTTCGTCTGTTTTACCAAAAATTTACCACGATTTTTATACAATATTAGCCCCATTTGTCTGCCCAAAAGTAGGACAAATGGGGCCTTTTTGTGTTATAATAGTCTATATGACAATTTTGCCGGGCCGTATTGCGCCCGTTTTCAGATAGAAGAACGTATAGTAAGGATGGAATCGATGCAACAGGTCTCAAAACAACTGATAAAAGGGCTTCCGCGCCGCATCGCACTGATGCTGCTGGACTGCGGGCTCATTGTACTTTGCTACTGGCTGGCCGTCATGCTGCGCTTTGACAGCGGCGACGCCTACCGCCGCGTGGAGATACTGAGCGCCATGGCCCCGATGCTCTTATACGTCCTGCCCATTTATATGATCGTGTTCTGGTTCGGCGGACTGTATGAGATCATGTGGGAGTACGCCGGTATGCGCGACCTTGCACGCCTAACTTGCCTTTCCGGGCTGGCGACGGGCATCATCATGCTGTTCGATCTGATCTACCACAGCCGCCCGATCTCCGGCGCGGTGCTGATCTTCGGCGCGGTATTCAACACGGCGGCCATAGCGGGCGTTCGGTTCCTGTGGCGGCTGGTCCTGACGATGCGCAACGCCAAGGCCAACAAGCCGGAGGACAACACGCCATTGCTCATTGTCGGCGCCGGCAACGCCGGTGCGTGGGCCGTCAACCTCTGCAAGACGAAAAACCAGAGCTTCGGCAACCCGGTCTGCATTGTTGACGACGACCTGACAAAAAAGGGCCTGCGCGTGCAGGGTGTACCGGTGCGCGGCACGATCTCCGACATACCGGAGCTGGTGCGCAAATATCATATTCTCGAGATCGTCATCGCCATCACGACGGTCAAGGGTGACCGTTTGAGCGAGATCATCAACCTCTGCAACTCCACCCACTGCCGTGTGCGGATGATCAGTGACCCGCAGGCTGTTGACGAGAACGGCAATCCTGTGGCGGCGGGCTTCCGTGAGCTGAACACGGCGGACTTCCTCTCCCGCGACGAGATCCAGCTGAACAACGCCCAGATTTCCGAGTACCTGCATGACAAGATCGTTCTCGTCACGGGCGGCGGCGGCTCCATCGGCAGCGAGCTTTGCCGTCAGATCATGCGCTACCAGCCCCGCCGTCTGCTGATTTTTGACATCTACGAGAACTGCGCCTATGAGCTGGAAACCGAGCTGAAAAACAAGTACGGCCCCGAGGCTCCTGTTATCACCCTCATCGGCTCCATCCGCGATAAAGCACGTCTGGACGATGTGTTCGACACCTATCATCCGTCCGTCGTCTTTCACGCGGCGGCGCACAAGCATGTGCCGCTGATGGAGATCAGCCCCGCCGAGGCCGTCAAGAACAACGTCTTTGGCACCAAGAACCTGCTGACCTCCGCCGCCGAGCACGGCGTGGAGCGGTTCGTCCAACTCTCTACAGACAAGGCTGTCAACCCGACGAACGTCATGGGCTGCACCAAGCGCCTGTGCGAGATGCTGATCCAGACCTTCTCCCGGGCCACGTCGATGACCTGCGTTGCGGTGCGCTTCGGCAACGTGCTGGGCAGCCACGGCAGCGTCATCCCGCTGTTTGAAGCCCAGATCAAAAAGGGCGGCCCGGTCACCCTGACCGACCCCAACATCGAGCGCTACTTCATGACCATCCCGGAGGCTTGTCGTCTGGTATTAGAGGCCGGTACGATGGGTAATGGGGGTGAGATCTTCGTGTTCGATATGGGTAAACCTGTACGGATCGTGGATCTGGCTGAGCGTATGATCCGTCTGAGCGGGGTGAAGGGAATCGAGATCCGGTTCACGGGATTGCGAGACGGGGAGAAGTTGTATGAGGAGGTACTCAATGAGGAGGACACCTCCAAGCCTACTTTTCATCCGAAGATCAAGATCGCCCAAGTCCGTGCGTATGATTATGCGGACGCCAATCTGCGGATTGATGCCTTGGTACATGCTTGTGCCGTGGAGGGGGATATGCAGATCGTGAAGCGGATGAAGGAGATCGTTCCCGAGTTCAAGAGCCAGCATTCTAAATATGAGGTTCTGGATAAATGAATTGTAGAAAAATAAATAAG
>OHUV01001127.1_pt1 | contig 12733 bp, 14 predicted proteins | sample 1579281 | NCBI WGS metagenome assembly OHUV01 (sample SAMEA3882515, study PRJEB24775) | human gut metagenome | biome: human-associated habitat; feature: intestine environment; material: feces | place: Netherlands | collected 2009/2010
GCGGAGTGTAGCGCATCGGGTCGGACTCTCGGCGGTAGAGATACTCGGCAACATCTTTCTTGGCGATTTTATAGCATCGCGTTTTCTTTCCGTTGTTTTTGCAGGGAACAAGCCCGCTTTGCAGGAGATAAAGCGAAGTGCGCGTTCCGATATGGCAAACGATGCGGAAATCGTTGCGGCTCATCGGGTCCGGATAGGGTGTTAGGATTTCTTCAATTTTTTCTTTCAAAGAGTCGTTGCTTACAGTTTTTTTCTTCATTTCGGGTTCTCCTTGTTTGTAAAGTGGAACCCGAAAAATCACTACTTCATTTTTCTGTTTCCTGCATTTTTTCTCATTCGTGTCCGCAAGACCGCACTATTATCCGGCTTTTGGGGCAGGGCTTATGCTGCTGTCACCGCCCAGGCAAAGCTGAAGCGGGAAGAACAGGCCCGCCAAAGCAGCCGACAGGAGATTGCTCACTCGGTTACGGAAGCGAATGTGCTAACCTCGGAGCTGACCGATCTGCTGATCGAAAAGGTGTATGTATTCCCCGACAACCGCATTGAGATTGTTTACAAGGTCCATGACCTCTTTGAATAATTGAAGATACAAAAACGGAAAACCCAGGCTATCAAATCCATCTTAGTGGCTTGGGTTTTCTGCTCTTTGGCGCTTTTATAGTCAAACGACAAGTGGTACAATATAGTTAAATTCTATTTACTATGAAAGCTGTACCAGGGGGAACAAAAATGGGAAATCGAACATTTGAAGATGTGAAAAGCTATGTAGAATGGCAATCTCAAGGAAAATGCACAGTATTGAGCGCAAAAACAGAGCAACACTTCAATGATTTGGGTGTTGATGTGCGCGTCTGGAATGTCAAAACCGATACTGATGGAGATTGGTGGGTAGTGGAGGGCGACGGGATTCCGATGAATCTCTATCCCCAAAGTGCATATTATTTTGGAGCAGATGAAGTGTATTCTTTCCACATGGGCTTAATGCAGAGAATGAGCGCAGCCCAGGGTGAATATAGTCCAGAGGATTTTGTAAATGGTGTGACGCTCGATGCAGAAATTGCTCCTCAACTTTTCCGAAAGCTCAAAAGTGTCGCTGCGCTAATTGATACCGCTAAGGAGATTGAAGATTTTCAAGCGATAGGTGTTCAGTGCAGAGAAACATTGATTGAACTCGGCAACCACATTTATGACCCTGCAATGGCTGGTGATGGGGAGCAGCCCCAAGCATCGAATTTCAAGAGAAAATGTGAACTATTTATTCAGTTCTATTTGAAAGGATCGGAAAACGCAGATTACAGAAGTATTATTAAGAAACTAACAGAATCCACCTGGGATTACGCCAATAAGATTACACATTCGCGTAGTGCTACATACTACGAAGCCTCAACCTGTGTTACGCTTTGTATTTCTCTTGTTGGCGTTTATGAAAACATCCTTCAGAAAGTTTTCGATCCACTTTCTCAATACCATTGCTCAGTTTGCCAAAGTAAGAAATTAAGCATTGATGGTGATGATTCAGATGAAGATGGAATGGTGAAAAAACTATATCTCCATTGTGAAGAATGCGGTGCTACAACAGAAGTAGTCTTTGAAGGAAATGATGGAGATAATCCCACCTATACTACGAGCAAAGTCGTAGAATAAAAAGCAAAAACAGAAAACCCAGACTATCAGCACTAAGATTGGTAGTTTGGGTTTTCTGCTTTTCAGAATTATATTTTTTTGTCGTGTGCTTGACATACGGGTGGCGCAAATCGTGAAAGCGGATGCGCCGCAGATGATAATTTTGCAAGATAATCTGGAACGAATTGGAGAGATAATCCGGCTTGAGCAGATTGCCCATTGCGTCTACGCAGATGTAGTCTGCGTATTTTTTGTTGTAGCACCTACCGCACAGCTTGCGGTTTTCTTTCTGTTCCTCCTGCAAGGCCAGTAGCCGTTCCCGGAAAACCGGTACAAGCGGCAAGGTGCGCTTGCTGGATTTGGTTTTTGTGCCATTGGATTCTACAAGCACTTCTTTTCCATCCAGCCGAACCGTTGTGACCGTGTGGCAGATTTCAATCGTGTTCTGCTCAAAGTCCACAGCAGCCCATTTCAGCCCTACAACCTCGCTGCGGCGCAGACCATAAAAGGCGGTCAACATAACTGCCACCTCAATTTTACTGCCGCGCACAGCGTCGAACAGCGCGTTCATTTCGTCCTTGCTGTAAAAGTTCCCGGTAAATTCGTTTTTCTTTGGGCGGTCTACCTTGTCGGCAGGGTTCACATCGATCAGGTCTGTTTTCACTGCGTATTTCAAGGCGCGGTGGATAACCGCATGATAGTGAATGACCGTATTGGGCTTCACACGCTCCAACTGCTCCTGATAAAATGCTTGGATATGAACCGCTTTCAGGTCGCCCAGCGTAACGCCGAGATTTCTAAAGTAAGGAATGATCCTGCTGTTCGACAGTTCTTTGTAGCTTGCGTAGGTTGTCAGCTTGACGGTTGACTTTGCGATTTCCAGCCATTGCACCAGATAATCCGCAAACAGCATGGCTTTGCTGGGCGGACCGTTGGGGTCAACGGGTGGCTCAAAGTCGTCTTGCAGCTCACGCATCATCGCCTCGGCGCGCCGTTTGTTGCCCTTGATGGGCAAGCCCGTGGATTGCCATTTGGTTTTGCGTTTGCCGTCATAAGTTTTGTAGGTTAATACCACATAATAGATACCATTTTTTTCTTGCAGATGTCCTGCGACCATAAATAAATACCTCCTTCGGTTTGGGTCGCCCCCGATCTGCTGTTGACAAGAACAGCATAACGCATCGGCGCAAAACAATCAACACTGTCGATTCTCTGCTCGACAGTGTTGACCGCAAATCTGAAGGTAGGTAAACAGGTGGGCTTTGGGAATGCGATACGAGCGCCCGATTTTCATTGCTGGAATTTTGCCCTCGTGCAACAGCTTGTACCCCGTTTTGGTGCTGATTCGCAGGGCATCGCACATCTGCTCGATGTTCATCACATCGGGATACTTGCGCAGCATCACACGGTAGGCATCGCGCTGGTTAAATCCTTTGCTGCTTATACAAAACACCTCTTTTTTGAAAATTTGCGGATTTAATTCCACAAGCATGGCGGTCACTTGTTGAAAACTTGTGGCCGCCATAATCTGGAATCAAATTTTATACCCTATTCGACACTACTCCCCGGATATAAGGGCGAACCACCGGCCCGGCTGCTGGAAACAGCTCCCACTTCCTGTACCACATTGTTGGCAGTACCGCCGACGCCTTGAGAGCATCGCCACGGTGCGTATCATGATTGCTGACCCTTCGCTTGAGGTATGTGTTCCACGCCACCTCTCCCGGACCGTTAAGCGCTCCGCTGCCGATCAGGCAGCATCATGGCGTCAGAGCAGCCGGGACGCACCTGCCGACGCTCCTTGGGTTGCGGCAAGGTCAGTTGTATGTAGCCGGTGATTCGGATATTCGGTTATCAAGGTGCAGAAAAGGGGGAATGAGGGATTTTTTGTCCCTCTATATAAGAACAACGCGAAAAATGGAAAAAGTTCGAGAAAAAAAGCAAATTTTACAAAAAGTAGCAGAACTAGAAATCACGACATCATTACTATTGATTATTATATGGACGAATGCTGCATTTCAGCAAAAGAGGTGAAAACTGGTCATACAGCAGCTCCACAGCCTTGCTGTCGCCGTTCTTTGCCCCCCAAATGGCATCTCTAAATGCTCCCATCTTAGTTTTCCTCCATTTCTTTACGGATTTTCTCGCAAGCGTTGCGACGGTGTGTACTTACGGTGTTCTTTTCGACACCCAGTTTGGCAGCCGTGTCGGACACAGATAGCTGTTCGACATACAGCGAGATCATAACCTCGCATTCCTTCGGCGTCAGCTTATGCAGATACTTTCGGATGCTCTCCCACATCAGTTTCGATTCGACAATTTCCTCCACCGGTCTTGTCGTGGGCGTATACATTTTATCCACCTCCTCGGAACATTCCTCGATAGAGATCTCGCTTGCAGCCTGCTCCGCTTTCGCGCGCAGGTAGGATGCACGGCGATTGTAAAGAGCCTTCGTCAAGCACTTCGTAAAGCGCGCAGCCAGCTGCGCGTCCTCACCACTAAACCATAACTTGTTTTTCTTTGCCATCGTAAACCTCCTGAATTTTGAGTTTCATTGAATAGACCTCAAAATTCAGGAGGGGCGCGGGCAGAAAATGGCGGCCCTCTGCCGCCAAAACAAAAAAGAAACAAAAAAATACGCCAGATGGTTATAAAAACCATCTGGCATACGAATAATACACGAAAAACTACGCGGCGAAGGGACTTTTGAAAGGACACAGTAGCGCTTGAAGTTTTCCCTGCCTTAATACGGCATAGCTCCGCTTACCGGAGCGTCAAGCACATCTACCATGCAATACGCCTTTCAACTAAATATGTCCCACAAAAAGAAAAAGCCCAGCAAGCAAAAACTTGTCGGGCAGAAAGTGGATTTACTTTTCTTCCATCCAACCAAGGAATGTCTGCAATTTCTGTATGTCACCGTCATTGAGGTCTTGCAGTCGGTTAAAGATATTGATACGGTCGGTTTCATCCCCGGCACCGGTAAAGAATTCCTGCGGGGTTACGCCGAGGTAATCACAGATGCGCAGAAATTCGTGCATCGAGGGCATTGCCTTGCCAATCGAAATACTGCGCATATAGCTGCCGCTTTTGCCAAGGTCAAGGCTCATTTTATGTTCAGAAACGTGGAGGTGATGGCGCAGCTGCGTGATGCGCTTACGGACAAAATTCTCATATTCGGCTACCTGGAGCAAGCAGATACACCCTTTCCCATTTATACTATAATATGCAAATATTGTAATATAAATCGCGGTAGAGCGTTCAGCATTGATGTATCAGTTTTCGAATGATTGCCGATAAGTTGACGATTAAATAATGAATTTCGAAAAAAGTTTTTTCAAGCGCTGTGTTTCAGATGATAAGCAGCAGGTCGGGAAAGCGTAAAATATGGTCGATATGCGCAATCGCCCCGGCTAATGTATCAAAGCGCCCCTCGCACGGATCGGGCACCTCAGTTAAGGCGGTGGGGTCTGCCGTAAGACCGTTTTCCTCCAGCCACGCATCAAACGCCTTGCGCATCGCTGCGGCGTTGGCGCGCTTTTCCTCTTTGGTGACACGCTCATCAAGGTAGATAATGGCATCATATTTGTGGGCTGCGGTGTTATGGGTAATTTCAGCAAAGGTGATCCTGTTTATATAGGTATGGAATAAGAGTTCCACCCCCAACTTGTGCAGCTCGGTTTCTGCGCGCTGGCGCTCGGAAATTTGCGCCTTTTCGCTCAGCACGGCACGCAACTGGCAAAACAGCTCGTCCCCGTCCGCAGGGTACAACGCAGTGCCCTTGGTGTCCTCGATTTCCTCAAAGCAGTATGCCTGCTGCGAGGGCGACAGCATCCCCTGTTCAGCCAGCTGTGTGGCATTGAGAAGATCCTGCCGATAGGATTGCGATAACGACATTGCGAATTCCTTTTTCATAAAAGACCACTCCTTGCTTATAATTGGTGAATCTAGTATGAATTATGATTCTTATTCGTGTCGAAATCGCTCGAAGTAAAAGATATAAGGTAAATAGTTCATACAACAATCATCAAGATTCTTGCTTCAGCTGCTTATAAACTGCCAGCATCTCACCATTACTGTCCGAACACTAACTCCAAGGGGTTCATTCTCACGCCACCTTGCATTACCTCAAAATGCAGGTGGTTGCCCGTGCTGTCGCCGGTGCTGCCTACATAACCTATAACCTGCCCTGCCGTTACCGCTTCCCCTGCGGTAACGGCAGTTTGCGTCATGTGGGCGTACCGCGTGGACAGGCCCGCGCCGTTGTCCAGCAAAACTTGGTTGCCGTAGCTGTTGTTCCAGCCAGAGATAATGACCGTGCCGCTGTGGGCGGCGAGAATCGGCGTCCCCTCCGGCGCGGGAATGCCCGTACCGCGATGCCCGGAATTACCGTAAGCGTCGTCGTCACCAAAATTGCAGGAAATATAGGTGTGGCCGGGCAGCGGCCAGCATAACTCGCCATCCTCGATGATGCCGATGCCGCCGCAGAGGGCAAGCAGCGTAGGGCGCATTTCATCGGAGAGAAGTTCGTGCAATATATCGTTTTGGTCTTGGGTGAAATTGTACAACTCGGCCAGTTCATCCACAGTTTTGCTGCTGACGGTGATGTGCAGGATGTATTCAGTCTGTTGCTCCGGGTCGGGGTCGTCCTCGGTGGGTTCGGGAGTGGTGTCTACTTCTTCGACCTCGTAGGTGATCTCGTGCATAGACCAAAAGGCGTCTTGAATACTCTGCTTTTGGGCGGCATTGATAACGATAACATCGCTGTCGGAGTTTAGGTTGGTATCTACCGCAAAGATGGCCAGCACTTCGGGCCAGTAACTCGCCCAAGTGTGACCGTCCTCGTAGTCGTATTCCATCGTTGTTTCGCTGCATTCCGGGTGGGCGGATACGATTTCATTGATGGCCGCGCCGAAGTCGGCGTTGGTGTCGGCTACGATTTCGGCAATAGGGATGCTGTTGGGGTCGTTGGATTCATCGGCAAACAAGATGCCCATCGGTGAGCCGATCACCGCCGCAGCCGCGCCTATGACCATCGCCAGCAACAGCACCACGCCGCCTGCGCCAAGCAGCGCCAGCAGAGAACCGGCTGTGCGCCGTATCGTGCGCGCCAGTATCGCTTTCAGCCGCAGCAACGCAGCTTGCAGCAACGTGCGAACTCTGCCCAGCGCGGCTTGTCTGATGCCGCCGGAAAAGACAGGGACAGTATCGGGCAGTCTGACGCCGCTGCCAAGCACCGTGCCGCCCGCCTGCTTTTCCAGATGGCGGCGCACCGTTTCGCGCGTGAGGTGTTGGCGTTTCAGCGCCTGCATTTTGTCGCGGTAGGAATCGGGAGTTTTGACCGCTTGCTTATCCAGCGCCTTTTGCCGAAAGCGCTGGCGCTTGCTGATTTCTCGCCGGTCGGCACTCTGCGCCAAAGGGACATTCTCTGTTTCAGCGGGCTGGGCGGCGTGTGTGGTTGGCACACGCTGGCACTTTTCCTGTAAAATCCGAAATTGACGGTAGCTGATTCGTCCTGTGTCCAGCGCCTTGCTTTGCAGGCTCTCTGCCGCCTGTGCGGTTTTTTCGGAAACAACCGTCTGGGCGTATTCTTCCGGCGTTTGCTGCTCGGTTCCTGCTGCCGATTCCGCCTGCCGCGCCGTCTGCTTTCTTTTAGTTTCAGCTTTTTGCAATGCCGCGCATATCAGCCGCTTGCGCTTATACTCCATAGTCAGCGCTCCCCACGGTCGGCTGCGCTGCGCTCCTGCATCAGGCGTCTGTACTGGTCAGGGGTGCATTTCATCGGCATAATGCCAATGGGGGTCGGCAAGAACAGCTCCGGGTCACGAAACAGCTTTTCGTAGTGGCGGAACTGCTTGTCGGTCAGGCTGCAAAATTCCTCACCGGAAAAACCGCAGATAAAGAAATTGCCCGCGATTACATCGTAGTCCTCAATGCAACGGTTCAGCGGCAGACCGTCCACCTTGCCCGAATCGTTGCAGACAAGCGCTACCTTGTCCTTTGACCACGGGTAGACGGCTTGCATATACCCGCCGACAAGCCGCTGAAGGGGATGCACCTCATTGGCAACAAAGCGTTCCTCCGGATACTTGCCCGGCTGAACATACAGAATACGGATTTTGTTTTCGTTTACCATATAGAAATCTCCTTTTTGACAATAAAAATACCGCTGTATCGGGTGATACAGCGGGGAAAACAAAGAATGGATGCATTCCTATGCCAGAAGTGTCCCACCAAAAACGGAGGGTCACTTCTGCTTTTTTTACAAGAGTTATTGGGTTAGAAGCTGGCGGTATTCTTTGGGAGAAATGCCATAGGCTTTTTTGAAGGCACGATAAAAATTCTGATAATTGGAAAATCCGATTTTCGTGGAAACCTCCTCCATGGTCAAGCCATTCAATATCAGGCGCTGCCCTTCTGCAAGGCGGCGCTGTTGAACAAACTGATAGAAACTTGCTTGCAGGCGGTCGCTGCAAATATGGCTGATTGTACTTGGACTGACAAAGAAATGCTCCGCTACGCTGTTGAGCGTAAGTTTCTGTGAGAAATTCTGGTCTATATATTGGATCAGATCATCCAAAATATCATTGCGGTCAGATGCCTTGCTGCGGTGATAGGATGTTTTTTCCAGCGTGGACAGGATTTGTAAAACAACTGCAATCATCTCCAGCTTTGAGGTGTTTTCAGCGGAAAGTTCGACGCCGCGCTCAAACATCTGTTGAAGATTTGCTGAGATTTCAGGGCGGGGGCGTATCAATGCCGAACCAAATACATCCTCCGGTGCCGCCACTGCATACTGACGGAAAAGACGTGCCACAAATTCAGTATTCAGGTTGAAAACGATCCTGCGAAAACTACCGGACATTCCTTCTGAAAACAGCGGTCTGTGGCTGACACCCGGTAAAATGCAAATCAAGTCGCCTTTTTGCGGGAAATAATGCTGTGGACCAACCAAATACGACACACCGACTGTTTGCAGGCAATAAATCAGTTCGTAATAGCTGTGGCTGTGCAGACAGATGGGGTCCTGCGCAGAGTTTTCATCCGCATGAAATTGCGCGTAAGGATCGTACATTTTGAGCCTGTTATACAAGTCATGCAGTGTCATACCTTGCTGGCAAAAATAACGGCGATAATCTGTTGCAGAGTATTGGCTGCTTCGACCTGATGGCATGTTTGGTAAAATCGGCTTGACCTGTGAATTGTCATTATCCATAGAAGATACACCTTCTGTCAAATACATTTGTTAGGATTATACCATATATCTGCAACATTTGCCATATATATTGCGAAGTTTGCCATATTTATTATAATTCTGATTTGCTATAATAAGGTCAACGAAGGTTGTGCCGACAAGGCAAAAAACAGAAGGAGATGTTCGTATGGCAAAGAATAACAAAAGCGGCCTTACCCTTAAAAACCGAATAGGCTATGGTTGCGGAGATGCAGGCGGCGTAATGACATTTATGCTCATGAGCACGTTTTTTTACGCGCTACTGTTTGAACATCTTAGGGGTAAGCAGCGCGGTGCTCGCCACCTTGCTCTTGATTTGGAACATTTGGGACGCGGTCAACGATCCCTTGATGGGTGCCTTGATGGACAAGGTTTTTGCCAAGCACCATAACAAGAAGGGAAAGTTCCGTCCTTGGATTCTGCGCGCCACGCCTATGATGTGTGTTTCAGCTATCGCATTATGGACCCTGCCGACCTACTTTGAGGGCGTGACGATGATTGCGGTTCTGTTTGTGTGCAAGATCCTGTATGAAGGCTTCTACACCATGCTGAACATTCCCATGGGTTCTCTGCTGTCGGCCATGGCAAATACGGACGAAGAGCGCGCCCAGCTTTCCTCTGCACGCGGTATTTGCTCCACGATTTTTGGTATTCTGGCTTCGATGTTGTTCCCCATCATTATCGCCGTGTTCGGTGACAATTCCAAGGGCTATGGTATCGGAATCACCGTTTTGGCATTGGTTGGTATGGTTTTGTGCTTCCTCCACTATTTCTGGACGGAAGAACGCAACCTCAATGTTATCAATGCCGAGGGCAGTGCAGACAACATCAAAATCAGCGATATTTTGGAAGTGTTTAAGCGCAACCGCGCTTTCCTGGCACTGTGCATCCATAGTTTGTTCCTTTGCTCCATGCAGGCAATTACCGGCAGCGTTGGCACCTATATGTATGCGGACGTTCTGGGTTCAATGGCTATGATGTCTACGGCTTCTATGCTGTCGCTTCCGCTGAGTCTGGTTCTTATGGGTATCGCGCCTAAGATTGCAAAAAAGACCGGTCTGGTTAAACTGATTCGCTACGGTCTGTTGATCAGTTCGGTGCTGTATCTGGCTCTGTTTGGGGTTATGTCTTGTGTGACGTTGAATGTCTGGGTATATGCAGTATGGAGCAGCGTTGCTTCCTGCTTCGGTATGCTGTCGGTTCAGATGCAGTGGGGTCTGGTTGCGGAAGCAATTGACTATAATGAATACCTTACCGGCAAGCGCACGGAAGGCTCTATCTACGGCACGTTCTCTTTGTCCCGCCGTATCGGCACCACGATCGGTTCTTCCCTGGGCGTGTTGATGCTTGGCTGGACCGGTTATCAGGTTGGTGCGGCAACCCAAAGCGCTGCAGCCTTGGGCGGTATCAAGATGCTGGCTTTGCTGGTTCCTGCTCTGTTTGTGCTTGGCTCTTGGGCAGCATTCAAGTTCGTGTGGAACATTGACGATGCGACCCGAGAGAAAATTGCAGCAGCAAAAACCGCAAATCAGCAGTAAGGGGTGTTCATTATGAAAATGCGCACACGAATCTTGGGACGGATGCTCAACAGCGAAGTCCAGCAGTACTTAGAAAGAAACGATATTATCATTGTACCGGTAGGGACAACCGAAATGCACGGCGGTATGCCGCTGGACTGTGAAACCGTAGTCAGCGAAGCAATCGGCTTAAAAATGGCTGAGGCGTGTGATGCCTTGCTGTTGACCGGACTTCCGTACTTCTACGCAGGTGCCACGGCCAGCGGACGCGGAACCGTGCAGGTAAGCGTTCGGCAGGGGATCGACTACTTGGGCGCAATCGCGCGCAGCTTATTGCGGCAGGGCTTTAAGCGGCAGATTTATATTAGCTTCCATGGTCCTGCGCATATGACGATCTGCCCGATGCTCCGCGACTTTTATGACGAAACCGGTGTACCCATTCTTTATATGGATATGTGTATGCAGCTCTTCAATAAATCGGTGGATCTCTTTATGATGGATAAGATTCAGACAGATCCGGTTGGTGTTATGAAGCGGATGGACTCTGTGTTTGTTGCCGGCTACCGGATTATGGGTCGGCTGGATGATGTTCCCTGCACGACAGAATTTTTCCATCCGGGGCAGCAGAGCTGCGCTCCCTTTAACGACTTGTTCGGTCTTGCCTATCAAAGCGGTGCAATCGGATATTGTTTCCAAGAAAATGGGGATCATGCCTCCACCAGTGCCATTCCGGACGAGAAAACTCGTCTGGAAATGGCAGATATGGGCCAGGAAATTATCGAGGCTCTGGTGCAGCGAATGAATGTACCCCATGTTGTAGAACAGATGAAGGATCTGGCACAGTATAATCTGGAAACAGAAGCGCGGTATCCGTGGATGCCCTCTGCGTGGAACAAGGCGCAAGGCAAGTGATTGTGAATTTCCTTAGGCAAAAGACATAGTGCATAAATCCTCGCGGCGTTATTGCTGCGGGGATTTTTCTTTGACCACCTTTGCCGCCACAAACCACCGCCCATCTTCAAACCATAACCTGCGATCCCTGCCTTGAATTATGCAGGTATTCTGTGGCAGTTGCGATTTGGTTATTACTACAAGAGAAATGGTGGCAATTCGTTCTGCCGGATGGTATAATGATTGTGTAAAGTATTTCCTGGAGGTGTTGTCATGGACTTTTGGAGCAGAATGCTATCAAGTATTGCGGATACGGTTCTACCTGAGAATTTGGACGATGACACACTCCTTTTGCAAATGGATTTTGCACCACAAAGGTGGAGGTTGTCCCGTTTGAAGATGTGACGGCAGACTGTGCCGCCGCCGAGGGGGACGGCACCCTTGCCGCGTGGAAGAAAGTCCACCGCAACGCGTTTGCCGCAGCGTGTGAGGAAATCGGCATCGATTTTGACGAAAGAATGAAGTGCGTCTGCGAGTATTTTGATGTGGTTTACCGCGCAGTTGGACAGTGAGATAAATCTTGCTAATGTATTTCTCAAGAGTTTTTTTAGATTTTCCGATTTTCTTTTGGAAAAAGGGCGCATTAAATTGAATCCACAGCAGTTGTGGATTTTTGAAAAAGATATATAATAGAGTCAGTGGTTACTGTTGCTTGAGTGTTTCCATCGCTCTCGCGTAGTAGATGCGGAGAAACTTGTCGACTCCGGCCATTTTAGCTACGTTATACGGATTCCCTTCCTGTTCCTTTTTGAGCAGAAAAAGGTAGACAGGGTCATCTTGAGGTCGTGTAAGTTTGAGTGTCTGCATAACCTCAAAGCAATACTTTCTGAGAGCCGCATTCCCACGTTTTGATATGTGGCGATTGTAGCTCTCAAATGTTCCAGACTGATATGGAGGCGGATCGTTACCAGCATAAGCGTTGAGTGCTTTTCCACTGTGAAAGCGGCGGATATCTCCAATTTCAGCAAGGATAAGGGGACCGAGTCGATCCCCAACACCAGCCATAGAGCGCAGAACAGCGTATTCGGGCAACGTTTCAGCTAATAAATAATGTTTTGAAATCAGGGATGAGGTAGAAAGGAAAGTTCCATGACAAAAGATGAAGTAAAAAAACTCAGGATGAACAGTCCGGAATCACTACAGTTTTTAAATAATGCTACAAAATTTTATAATTTAATGATGATGTATCGTTGTGCTATTCGGGAGATACAAACTAAACTTGAGGTTTTGGATGATGAATTTTCAGTTGAGAACAATCGAAATCCTATTTCTTTTATAAAAACAAGAATTAAGAAGCCCAATAGTATTTACAATAAACTGCAGAAGATGGGATATGAATTTACAACAGAAAATATACAGACATATCTCAATGATGTAGCAGGCGTTCGAATAGTTTGTGCGTTTATTG
>OHUV01001137.1_pt1 | contig 12591 bp, 7 predicted proteins | sample 1579281 | NCBI WGS metagenome assembly OHUV01 (sample SAMEA3882515, study PRJEB24775) | human gut metagenome | biome: human-associated habitat; feature: intestine environment; material: feces | place: Netherlands | collected 2009/2010
GGCGGGATTGCCCGGCTCTCCCGGTCGAAGTCCGTCATGGTCCTGCCGGTCTCCTGCCAGATCTCCAGCGCGCGGACGATGCGCTTCACGTCCGAGACGGACAGCCGCGCCGCCCGCGAGACCATCGACACGCTCCGCAAGGTCTGCCCGATCTGCACGGCCTCGTGTGCCGAGTGGAAGCGCGTCCGCCGTTTGCTTGAAAAACGTCCGGACGATGCCGATGTCATCGAGCTCATCTGCTCAAATCAGGGCCGTCCCTGTTTCGACTACCACGTCGGGCGCGGACCCGGCGTGTGCGCCGGCATGATCGGCCGTGAGGAATACGCCGTGAACGTCCGTCGTGTCGAGCGATTCCTATCCGGGCAACGCCGCGAGCTCGTCGATGAACTGAAAGCCGACATGGCCGAGGCTGCCGCCGATCTCGATTTCGAGCGTGCGGGGCGCATCAAGCGTCGCCTTGAGGTTATCGACGGGCTGGACGATCGTCAGCAGGTCGTGTTCCCCACGAGCGTGGATTTGGACCTCATCGGCTTCTATCGTGAGGAGACCATCGCCGGTGCTTGCGTGTTCGTCGTGCGCGAGGGGCGCGTGCAGAGAACCTGCGAGTTTATCTTGGACAAGGGCCTCGACGTCGATGAGGTCGAGCTGGCATCCGGCTTCGTTAAGCGTTACTACGATGAGACGGCCGACGTCCCCCATGAGGTCGACCTTGCGATCGAGCTGCCGGATGCGGACGTGGTGGGGGAGTGGTTGACGGGCAAGAGGGGGCGCGTGTGCCGCCTGCACCGCCCGCAGCGCGGCGAGAAGCACCGCTTGCTGCAGATGGCCGAGCGCAACGCCCGTCATGCCCTCATGCGCTACATGATGCGGACGGGGTACTCGGACGATCGCACCAATCAGGCGCTATTGCAGCTCGAGAGCGCGTTGGCCCTGGACGCGCCGCCGATGCGCATCGAGTGTTTCGACATCTCGACCCTGCATGGCGCCTTCACCGTCGCGTCCATGGTCGTATTTACGAACGGCAAGCCCGACAAAAGCCAGTACCGTCGCTTCAAGATCCGTGCGGAGTTGGATGAGGCCAACGATTTCGTCTCCATGTCCGAGGTTCTCGGACGTCGCTACGCTCCCGAGCGCATGGCTGACGAGCGGTTCGGCAGCAGGCCTGACCTGCTGGTGGTCGATGGCGGCCGCCCCCAGCTCACCGCGGCGATGAGGCAGCTCGAAGAGCTCGGTCTCGACATCCCGGTCTGTGGCCTCGCCAAGGCCGATGAGGAGGTGTTCGTCCCCTGGGACGATACGCCGATCGTGCTGCCCAGCGGGTCGGCGTCTCTGTATCTCATCAAACAGGTCCGCGATGAGAGCCACCGCTTCGCAATCACCTTTCATCGCGAGCTGCGCGGCAAGGCGATGACCGTCTCCGTCCTGGACGAGGTCCCCGGCGTCGGCCCTACGCGGAAGAAGGCGATCATGAAGCGGTTCGGTTCCATGAAGCGCCTTCGCGCCGCGTCGGAGATCGAGATTGCGGAGGTCCCCGGCGTGCCTGCCGAGGTGGCCCGTTCGGTGTTCGAATCGCTCCGCGCACTCGAGGCCCAGCGCGTCGAGCAAGATGCTGCCGAAGGCGAATAAGTGGTATTAAATTATCTGCCTATGTATATAGTTTGAGGGGCAGTTCTAATACCAGCAAAAACCAGTAAATACCAGGGTACTTTAGGATGATAAAGCGTATTCCTGGAAAACTGGTATGGTCTTTAATACCATCCCGGAAGAATGTCAACAATCTCGTGAACGGTCGTTTTCCCGCCTGGGCGGAAGGATGACCGTTCATCGACGGGTGCCGCACAAAAAACGAATGACCCATTAGGCTTGAAAAGGTCTGTAATGTGCGCTGCCGAGTTGCAGCGCCGAGCGCTTGATTGGAGTTCCCATGCGCGATCTTCTGAACACGGGCGTGTCCCGCCGCTCCTTCCTCGGTCTTGCCGGTGGCGCTGCCGCCGTCGCTGGCCTTGGTCTCGCCGGTTGCGGCGGTGGCGACAAGCCCGCAGGCTCCGCTCCTGCGGCTGACGGCACTGTGGGCGGCGGCGTGATCACCGCCGGCTCTGCCTACACCACCACCAACTTCGATCCTTCCAGCACCTCTTCCGCTCTCGCCTGCGGCACCAACTGGCACGTCGTCGAGGGTCTGTACGGTCTCGACTTCCACGACTACAGCGTCTTCAACGAGCTGGCCTCCGACGATCCCAAGCAGGTCGACGACACCACCTACGAGATTACCCTGCGCAAGGACGCCAAGTTCTCCGACGGCACCCCGGTGACCGCCAACGACGTCGCCGACTCCTTCCTGCGCTCCACCGCCGAGGGCAACATCTACATCCCGATGCTCGCCCCCATCGCCTCCGTTGAGGCCAAGGACGACACCACCGTCACCGTCAAGACGACCGTGCCGAACTTCTCCCTGCTGAAGGAGCGCCTCGCCATCGTCCGCGTCGTTCCCGCCTCCTCCACCAAGGAGGACATGACCGCCAAGCCCGTCGGCTCCGGCCCCTGGATGTACGACGTCATCGATGACTCCAAGGTCGAGATGGTCCCGAACCCGGAGTACAACGGCGATCATCCCGCCAAGGACGAGAAGCTGCACATCGACATCCTCGTCGACCCGACCGCCCGCGTTCAGGCCCAGCAGGAGGGCACCACGCTCGTCATGGAGATGGTTACCGCCGACGCCGTCGACCAGCTTCAGAACGCCGGCTGCCAGATGGATACCGTTGATGGCTTCGGCACCCGCTTCATGCTCTTCAACACCCAGAAGGCTCCGTGGGACAACGTCAAGGCCCGCCAGGCCGTCATGTTCGCTCTCGATTACGAGAAGATGATCGAGAACGCCTTCGCCGGTCTCGCCACCGCCCCCACCTGCTACCTGCCCAAGTCCTACACCAACTACAACGAGGCTTCCGTCGTCTACAAGCACGACGTCGAGAAGGCCAAGAAGCTCCTGGAGGAGGCCGGCGTGACCGGTGGCTCCATCAAGCTCCTCACCACCGACAACGAGCAGGTCAAGAGCATGTCCGTCCAGGTTCAGCAGGACCTCAAGGAGCTCGGCTTCGACGCTGAGATCGTGACCCGCACCACCGCCGACACCTACGCCGACATCGACGCCGGCGGCGACTTCGACCTCCTGCTCGCCCCTGGCGATCCTTCCTGCTTCGGCGCCGACCCCGACCTGCTGATGAACTGGTGGTACGGTGACAACGCCTGGATGAAGGTCCGCGCTCGCTGGAGCGAGTCCGCTGAGTGGAAGGAGCTCACCGAGCTCATGGCCTCCGCTCTTGGCCAGACCGGTGACGATCAGCAGAAGACTTGGAACAAGTGCTTCGACATGATCGCCGAGCAGGCCGTCCTGTACCCGGTGCTCCAGGTCAAGACCGTGACCGCCTCTTGGCGCGACACCCCCAACGGCGAGGGCGTCCGCATCGACGGCTTCAAGGGCATCGGTACCACTGGCATGTCCTTCATCGATTGCGTCACGGTTACCGAGTAACATCGGCGTAAACACTTGCATCCGCTCCGTCCGCTTGGACGCGAATAGGATATAAGAGCGTGGGGGGCTCGGGTGACGTGTTCTACCCGGGCCCCCCACAAGGCTTTTGGAATGTAGAGGGGGAAGAAGTGAATAACCTTTTGCGCCTTATCGGACGACGCCTCGTCGCGTTGCCCATCATGGCACTGGGTGTCACGCTGCTTGTGTTCGGCCTTATGTCGTTCACCGATCCGAGTATCCCTGCCCGCAACGCCCTTGGAGAGGGTGCCTCGCAGGAAGCGATCGAGCAGTACATGGAAGATCAGGGCCTGAATGACCCGCTGCCCGAGCGGTACGTCAACTACATTGGCGGCCTGCTCCACGGTGACCTCGGCACGTATGGTGCCGGCCGCACGCCTGTCGTCGACCGTATCGCCACTGCCCTACCCGTCACGATGCAGCTGACGTTCATCGGCCTCATCATCGGCGCGATCGTCTCGTTCGTGCTGGGCGTCATCGCCGCCTTGTATCGCGATAAGTGGCCCGATCAGCTGATTCGCGTGTTCTCCATCGCGGGAATCGCGACGCCGTCCTTCTGGTTCGCCGTCTTGCTGATCCTGCTGTTCTCTTCGTATATGGGTGTGCTGCCCGCGTCCGGTCCGCTGCCGCACTTCACCGCGAACCCCGGTGGGTATATGGCCCGCATGCTCATGCCTGCCATCGCCCTTGCGTTCCCGCTCACGGGCCAGATGACCCGTATCGTGCGTACGGCCATGGTCGAGGAGCTCGATAAGGACTACGTCCGCACTGCGCGCGGCGGCGGTCTGCCCGAGTTCGTCGTCATCGCCCGCAACGTGCTGCGCAACGCGCTGATCACGCCCGTCACCACGCTCGGCCTGAAGATCGGTTACCTCATGGGCGGCGCCGTCGTCATCGAGGTCATCTTCAACCTGCCCGGCATGGGCACGGCCATTCTCGCCGGCATCACCGGCGGCGAGACGATGCTCGTCCAGGGTGTCGTCATCGTCGTGGCCCTGGCCTTCGTCATCATCAACATCGTGGTCGACATGCTGTACCTGCTCATCAACCCGCGCATTAGGACGGTGTAGGCCATGGTTAAGATTCGTGAAGAGCAAACTGCCAAGCTCGAGGAAGCTGCTTCCAAGGGCATGAAGTTCGGCGGTTTCAAGAACATGAGGATGAGCAGCAAGATCTCCCTCGTCCTCCTTATCCTGGTGGCGCTTACCGCGATCTTGGCTCCCTTGATCGCCCCGCATGATCCGCTTGAGATCTTCACCGCCCGTCAGGCTCCCGGTAACGGCTTTTTGTTCGGTACCGACGACAAGGGTCGCGACATTCTCTCCCGTATGCTCTACGGTGGCCGCTACTCCTTGGTGATCGGCTTTGGTGCGACCCTGTTCGCCCTGTTCTTCGGCTCGATCGTCGGTGCCATCGCCGCGGTCGCCCGCAAGAGCGTCTCCGAGGTCATCATGCGCGTCCTGGACATCATCATGTCCGTCCCGGGCATCGCCCTGGCCGCCGTCCTCGTGCTGATCCTCGGCAATTCGGTTCCGGCCATCATCTTCTCCATCGGCTTCATGTACACGCCGCAGATCGCGCGTATCGTCCGTGCGAACATCGTGTCTGAGTATGGTGAGGACTATGTCCGTGCCGTCATCGTTTCCGGTGCCCAGGCTCCGTGGATCCTCATCAAGCACGTCCTGCGCAACTGCATCGCGCCCATCATGGTCTTCACCGTGACCCTCGTGGCCGATGCCATCATCTTCGAGGCCTCTCTGACCTTCATCGGCGCCGGCATCACCGAGCCCACCGCCACCTGGGGCAACATTCTCGCCGACGCTCGCGGCGGCGTGCTCGCCGGTCGTTGGTGGCAGGCCCTGTTCCCGGGCATCGCCATCATGGTCACCTGCCTTGCGCTGAACATCCTCTCCGAGGGCCTCACCGACGCCATGGCCGCCAAGCCCGGCGCCATGGTCGCCAGCGACGACGAGGACGTCGAGACCCGTCGCGCCGACGACATCCTCGCCTCCGACCCCGTTCGCGCCTATGCCGAGCAGGCCGAGAGCCTCAACCGCCGTCTGGCCGCTTTGCGCGAGGTCGAGCTGCAGCGCACCGATCGCCATGTGCCCGACCTGTCCGTCAAGCCGCTGCTCCAGGTGAAGAACCTGAGCATCCAGTTCGACACCCATGGCGACGTCAAGGTCGTTGACAACGTCAGCTTCGAGGTCCGTCCCGGCCAGTGCATGGCCCTCGTCGGCGAGTCCGGCTGCGGCAAGTCCATCACCACCAAGGTGATCATGAGCCTCACCGACCCCAACGAGACCGTTACCGGCGAGGTCCTCTTCGGCGATACCGACCTGCTCAAGCTCACCAAGGACGAGCATCGCAAGCTGCTCGGCCATGAGATCGCCATGGTTTATCAGGACGCCCTGTCCTCCCTGAACCCGTCGATGCTTATCTCCACCCAGATGAAGCAGCTCACGAGCCGCGGCGGCACCCGTTCCGCTGAGGAGCTCCTCGAGCTCGTCGGCCTCGATCCCAAGCGCACGCTCGAGAGCTATCCGCACGAGCTCTCCGGTGGCCAGCGCCAGCGCGTGCTCATCGCCATGGCCCTGACCCGCGACCCCAAGCTCATCATCTGCGACGAGCCTGTTTCCGCCCTGGACGTTTCCATCCAGGCCCAGGTCCTGAACCTGCTGAAGGACCTGCAGAAGCAGTACGGAACCGCTTATCTGTTCATCGCCCACGATTTGTCCGTCGTGCAGCACATCTCCGACCGCGTGGCCGTCATGTACCTCGGCAAGATGGTCGAGCTCTCCGATTGGAAGAGCCTGTACGCCGAGCCGAACCACCCGTACACGCAGGCCCTGCTCTCTGCAGTTCCGATTCCGGATCCGGATGTGCAGCAGAACCGCAAGCGCATCATCCTCGCCGGCGATCCGCCGAGCCCGATCGATCCGCCGAGCGGCTGCCGTTTCCACACCCGCTGCCCGATCGCTCAGGCCAAGTGCTCCGAGGAGGCCCCAGAGTTCCGTGAGATCGGCGAGGGCCATTTCTGCGCCTGCCACTATGCGGCTCCGTTCCCCATCAAGGAGTCTCATATCGATCTGTAAGCCCGTCTGACGACGTGCTTTGCATCGAACATTCGAAGGACCCGCTCCCTGCGGGTCCTTCTTTTTACCGAACAGGGTGAAGTGCCTCGATGCGCCGCCTGAATAGTGCGTGGAATGTCGGTCCTTGCGCGCTCATTTCGTTTAGAGTGGATGCAATATGCAACCGCGCGAAAGCCGGGAGGACTTTTGATGATCGATAGACGAACCCTTTGCGGTGCGGCCATGGGCATCGCCGCGATGTCCGCGCTCTCCGCGTGCGGGGGGCAGGAGGGCGGATCCCAAGGTGGTGCGGAGACCGTCCCCGCATCCTGGTTGAAATGCCGTGTTGGGAAGCTTTCCGAGATCGATCCCCTGCTGGTTCAAGATCGTGCGGGCCTGCAGGTGCTCTCCGTCGTTTTCACGCCCCTGATGCGGTTCGATGCCAACGGGGAGCTTGTCCCCGGCGCTGCGCTGTCGTGCGCCGTCTCAGACGACGCGTGCACGTTCACGTTCAAGCTACCGGAGCACGCTGTCTTTCACAATGGGGAGCGCGTGACCGCATCGTCTTTCAAGATCGCATGGGAGCGCCTTGTACGCGCCATTCCCAGCGGTGAGAGCGCATCCGATGCCGAGCCCGTGTTCGGGCGGTGGGGTTCGTTGCTGCACCTGGTTGATGGCTACGCGGCGCTGCGCGCGGGTCGGGCTTCGGAGATGGTCGGTCTTCGCTGCCCCGATGATGCCACCTTCGTGGTCACCCTCACCCAGCCGTGTCCATATTTCGATCACGTGACGGCTCATCCCGCGCTGGGTCCCGTCCCCGCTGCGGCATTGGCTGATCCCGAGGCATTTGCCTTGAAGCCTGTTGGCAACGGGCCTTTTGCCCTCAAGTACCCGTGGGAGCGCGGGCGCGGTGTGATGCTCGCGTCTTTCGCCGACTGCGTCATCGGCGCGCCACTTGCCGCGGGCGTCTTGCTCGACCCCATGGCCGACACGGTCGCGGCGTACAAGCAGTTCCGAGCTGGCAATATCGATATCACCGACGTTCCCGTCGACCAGCTCTCCGACGCCGAGGATATCGCGACCCCCGCTCCTGACGGCCGTTCGATGGCGGTGGATGCCCGTCTTGCGCACGGGGTCGAGGGCGGCTTGCTCTATCTCTCCCTCAACTGCGTGTCCGGGGTGTTTTCCCGCCCCGAGATGCGTCGTGCCGCCTGTCTTTCCGTCGATCGCGAGGCCCTGTGTCGCAAGGTGCTCAAATTCAGCGGCGAGCCCGCCCTCGGTCCCATTTCCCCTCGCGTTGCCGAGATACAGCCCTGGGATGCGTGCACGTACGATCCTGAGGGTTCGCTTCAGCTGGTCGAGGCCGCCAAGCTCGCGGCACTGCAGAATGATCCCGTGGAAGGGGAGGGTTCTGCCGAAGAGGGCACCGAGACCGATGCGCCCTTGCCCGATCCGCTCGATCTCGATATCGATCTGATCTACCGCAAGGGAGGAACGGGTGCCCGAGTGGTGGCGCATGTCGTGCGCGATCTCGAGGCCGCTGGGTTCTCGGTCAAGACCGAGGCGTTGGATACGGATGATTTTGTGAAGCGCTATCGCGCCGCCGAGTTCGATTGCGCGCTGAGGACTCTTGAGCCGCCCGTGCCCGCTCTCGAGGCGATTGCGGATGAGCTGCTCACATATGATCGATCGTCGGCGGGGATCAGCGTGTATCGAGACGAGCAGCTCGATCACGTTCTCGCCGAGGCGTGCCGGGCGATAGACGTTGCAACCCGTCGTGCGCTGATCCAAGATGCCCTGTCCATGGCGGGGGAGAGCCTGCCCCTCATCCCGCTCGCGCACCCGGCATATACCAAGATCGCGTCCGACCGTGTTGCCGCTTCTGCCGTCGACGCCTCCGGAAAGATCGATCTTTTTGCTTCTGAGCTGGTGTAATGGCGTCTTGAAAAATATTTCTAACTTTTTTGGAAAAAAGACTTGCGCAGTCAGCGGAATCCAGGTTAATATACTCCCTGTTGCGAGCGTCGGAGTGGCGGAATTGGCAGACGCGCTAGCTTGAGGTGCTAGTGACCGATTTTGGTCATGCGGGTTCAAGTCCCGCCTCCGACACCACGTGAACAGTACCCAAACCCTTCGGGGTTTGGGTTTTTTACTATCTATCGCACGCGGTCGTGCGATGAGCGCGCCCGCGCCGTGTCGAGTCGGCGGGAGGATGCGCATGGAACGCATGCACAACGAGGAATTGAGTGATGTCGCCCGACTCGTCGAGGTGACGAGCGACGCCGTCGCCATCTGCGACGCCGACGGCACGGTCGCCCATGTGAACCGCCAGATGCTCTCGCTTGGGAAGATCGGCAGGGAGCAGGTCGTCGGCGCCGACATCAAGGACTTGCTGTATAGCGTTTCATTTGAGCGCTCAATGGGCCACAAGGTGCCCTTCACGGCAGACGGTTCCGAGAACACGCTCATGCTCAAACTTGCGGACGGCTCCTTCATTCCCGTCCGCGTGCGCGCTATCGAGCTTTCCGGGAGCCCCGAGGGCGAGGGAGGCCATGCGCATCGCTATGTCGTGGCCATCAGGAGCCTCGAGGAACAGTATGCCTACGACCGCAAGACACAGCGCCTGTTGTCTGAGCTCAAGGCGGCGAACAAGCGTCTTTCCGGCACGCTGTCCGTGATCATGTCCACGGTGGGCTCCAACGATATGCCCACGTTGCTCGATACCGTTTTGAATCGAATGGCCGAGACGCTCGACGCCGCGGGCACGACGATCTATTTCGCCGAGAGCGGCGGATTCAAGCTGCGCGGCGTGAGCCGCGGCCTCATGGGTTCCCGCGTTCCGGCGTTCATTCCCTATGGCGCTGGTGTGGCGACGCACGTCCTGCGCGAGCAGCGGGCGTGCCGCATCTCGCTCGTTCCCGGTGATCCGGACGACCCGACGGTCCCCGGATCGTTTTACGATCTGGATGCGCGCATCCGTCATAATGTCCGCAGCCAGGACATGCCGCCTTTCAAGACGCTCATCGCCGTTCCCGTCTACTTCGGCACGCAGGTGCTCGGCATCGTCGAGCTCGGATGGACGCGGCCCTGTTCGCCGCGGGTATCCGACGTGCGTGTGCTCGAGGTCATCTGCGACTACCTCTCCATCGAATTGGTCGGCGTGGTGAGTTCCCTGCGAGCCGCCCGCACGGCCGGCCTCACACGGTCGCTCACGCGCATTCGCGAGGCCTTGTACGCCGCAGGTTCGGATCCGGTTGCCGCATGGCGCGAGATGATCGAGGAGGTCCTCGAGCAACTCTCCTGCCGCTTGCTGCCTGTGTTGAATGACATGGAGCGCGGCGTCTACATCATCGAGCTCGATGGCGGGCGCCGCATCGACCTGCCGTGCGACGCCGACGAGATGTTCTTCTCCGTGACCGCGCCCGCCGCGCGCGTGGGCGCCTCTTCGCGCTCCGACGCCTTCAACGCGGACACGGGCCCGCTTTCCGTCACGGAGGACCCCAAGCAGATCAGGCTGGCCCGTGTCGACCGCATCACGTGGGTCGGCGAGTGGCTCGAGCGCCACGGCCTGCCATGCCAGGGCGTGTTCATGGATAATGGCCCCAATTTGGAGGAGGCGGTGTTCGTCGAGGACGCGGGCCCCTTCTCCACGGTGCTTCCGCCGCGACGCTTCCTCTTGTTGCGTGATGGCTCCCAAGAGCCCGTCGACGACATGGAATTCGATTACCTCACGCACGTCGCGCACGATTTCGAGCTCATCATGGAGGGCGCCCTGCAGCAGAAGAGCGAGCGCCGCATCGCGCAGACGCTGCAGGCCGGCATGCGCAACGACCTCGGTTCCGTCCCCGGCATCACGACAGATTCACTCTACTCGTCCGCCACGCGCCAGGCGCTTGTGGGCGGCGATTTCTACACGCTTATCCGCTTGCCCGATGACCGCGCCGTCATGATCTTGGGCGACGTGTCGGGCAAGGGCGTCGAGGCCGCCTCGATGTCGGCCCTCGTCAAGACGGCGCTCGCTGCCTATGCGTGGGAGGGTGCGAGCCCCGCGCGCATGGCGCGCTCACTCAATCGCATGCTCATGAGCTTCTCGAGGGTGGAGACCTTCGTGACGGTGTTCATCGCCAAGATCGATCTGCGTCACGGCAGGGCGACCTATTGCTCGGCGGGCCATCCGCCCACCATGCTGCTGAGGCGGGATGCGTCCGGCGGCGTCGAGGCGGAGCTGTTGAGCGTTCAGTCGGGCGTTGTGGGGGCGTTCCCCTCCATGGTGTATGAGAACGGCGCGTTCGCCTTCAATCCCGGTGACATCTTGTTCATGTACACCGACGGCGCCATCGAGGCCCGTGACGCTTCGGGCGGCTTTTTCGGCGAGGCCCGCTTGCGAGAGACCCTGCTGCGCTCCGCTTCCGCCGGCATCGACGGCCTGTGCTCAAAGGTCCTGGCGGAACTCGATGCGTTTACCGGTTCCGCGCTCGACGACGATATCGCTCTCGTCGCGCTTCGCATGGACGAGTCCTAGGACCGTGTGCGACGCCGCCCTGTGGTGGGGCGGCGTATCGGATGGGGGAGTTTGGGGAACCATAGCAGCATGAATGAATGGAACGACATAGCCGTCATCGCGCCCACGACCGACATCGACCTCGCGTCGGTGCCGCGCCTGCGTGAGCAGGTCGACGCCCTGATCGACAGCGGCGTGCGTCGCATCTTGGTGAACTGCCAGAACGTGACGTTCATCGATTCGACGGGTCTCGCCTTCTTGCTGTCGCGTGCCCGCGCCCTCTACGGGCGTGAGGGGCTCCTGTCGCTCGTGAACGCATCTTCCGATGTCGCGCGCTTTTTGCAGATCGCGCGCCTGATCGACATCTTGCATGTATCGACTATCGAGCGCCCCGCAATCCCGGTCATAGCACCCGATGTGCCTCCGCTGTGGAGTAAGAGCTTCACCATCCAGCGAGGTGTTGAGCATCTCGCCGAATACCGCCATCGCGTGGCGGAGCTTTTGGGCACGCTTCCGCTCACGCGCGAGGAGTGCTTCGATGTGGCTCTCGCGGCGGGGGAGGCGCTGTCCAACGCGTACGACCACGCCTGCGGCGGCGAGGGCGGTTCCATGAGCGTCTATGCATATCCCGATCGCGTGATCATCGAGGTGCGAGACTGCGGTTGCGGCTATGAGATCGCAGACGGGGAGGAACCCGCCGAGAGCCTCGAACGCGGGCGCGGCATCAAGCTCATGCGCATGCTTGTGGACAGCGTGGAGGTTCGACGCCGTGCGGATGCCCCGGGCACGCAGGTCCGTCTAATCAAGTTGGTGGGATAGGGGCAAATAGCCGCCCCTATGCAAAACGGGCGCCCCCATGGGACGCCCGTTGATACTGCGATGGAGGCGGCTCCCGGATTCGAACCGGGGGTAAAGGCTTTGCAGGCCTCTGCCTTACCACTTGGCCAAGCCGCCGTGATATGAAAAGAGCCGATTGAAACAACCGGCTCCTCAAATGCAATGGAGCGGACAACGGGGCTCGAACCCGCGACCCCAACCTTGGCAAGGTTGTGCTCTACCAACTGAGCCATGTCCGCTTGCGAAGAAGTACTATACGCAATCGACCGTTCAAGCGCAAGGCCCCATTTGAAAATAATGGAAACTGGTTTTCGGAGAGGCTTTCGTCGGACGGGGAGGGCCGTTAGTGGACGGTCGGATCTGGGCTCCGCATACGGCAACATGATGCGATACGCTCTGCAAAGGGGCGGGAAATTGGTCGGTTCTTGCGTTCTACCAGGGAAAACCAAACGATCTCAAAAATTTTGAAAAATGTTGTTGCATCTGAAATTCTGCTCGGCTATAGTTAATCCCGCGCTGAGGCGCACACCTGAGACGGGCGATTAGCTCAGGGGGAGAGCACTTCCCTGACACGGAAGGGGTCACAAGTTCAAATCTTGTAACGCCCACCACAAAATCGCAGGCCA
>OHUV01001162.1_pt1 | contig 12294 bp, 10 predicted proteins | sample 1579281 | NCBI WGS metagenome assembly OHUV01 (sample SAMEA3882515, study PRJEB24775) | human gut metagenome | biome: human-associated habitat; feature: intestine environment; material: feces | place: Netherlands | collected 2009/2010
AATTATGCGGTATTGCCTTAAAGATTGTGGTCTTGCCCGCGCCGTTTTTTTCAATCAGTCCGTAAATCTCTCCCTGCCGGACGGTCAGATCGACATTCTTGAGAACCTGATTCGAACCATAGCTCTTTTGAATGTCGTGCAGTGAAATCATATCCATTGTTCGATGCTCATTTGCCTTGATTACGTCATATATTATACCCAAAATACCCGTTTATCTCCACTAATTACCGCGCAAATCCTGCTTTATATTCCGGTTTTCAGCACTTTTTGAAGTTGATCTGTCGAATCTGGATTATCATGTGGACAAGTCAATACAAACGGTTTGACAAAGGCATACGGAGAAAAATATCGAAGCGCTGCAAAAAAGTCGGTAAGGGTCACAGGGAAATTCCCTGTCAAGCTGGATTTGAACAATCAAATCCGTTGCTTGTTAGACCGATACCGCAATATTTCCATAAAAACAGAACCCGGAGTACAGACCTAAAAGGCAGTCTGCACTCCGGGTCCTGTTTAGTTGTAGATCAGTTCGGATTCAACGATTTCTCCAGCGCGGTTCCGGATGCTGTTCGTGCGGCGCACCCATTCCATCTGGTCACTTGCTTTGAGCGTTTCAGTGACGCCCTCGGCTGCTGCCATCTGACTTACCAGCTGAGAGAACAGTTCTTCCGCTTGATGATCTATATCGGCAAGGTATCTGTTCAGCTTGCCGCTTGTCAGCAGACGAGTATAGGCAATTTTGCGATGCTCTTTCAGATACCGGCGGTGATGCTGTCCCCATACGCCAATGTGCACCTCGACTTCCTCCGGCAGCTTCAGACAGGGCAGATAATAGTCACCCTGCAATTCGTACCAAAGTCCATTCTTTTCATCATAGATGTACTTGTCCATCGTGTAATCCTCCTATGTGATTGATTTACCTGCATTCATTTCGGTTGATTATAAAAGCCGAAGAGAGAAACTTCTTTACAGAGTTTCTCCCTTTCTTGAACCGGCTCTGTACGATGATGGGTTGTCCGCTTCAGATTTGACGACAGTCTAAGCGCATTTAGTGCAGTGGGACACACTGCATCTCGACACGGGAGCAAATTATCCTTGTATCAGTATCAGCAATATCAGTGCCTTGCACGGATGAAGTATCATTCTGCTCGGCGTTTACAACATTCAGGTGATAAAAATCAACCTAAAGATTTTTAAATGGGTCACAGGGAAATTCCCTGCGGGGCTGGATTTGCACAATCAAATCCGTTGCTTGTTACGACATCTCCCGCGCAAAAAACTCAATATTGGTACCAACAAAACAAACCGGAGCACGCGGACTGAAATTCGACTGTGTGCTCCGGTTTTTGCTGTTCGGCTTGGTATTCATAAAAATTCCAAAAAGTTTTTTATCAGTTTTTGAGGTCAAGGGTTGTAGTTGATTATTGAGAGGCTTCTCCCTTTTTAAATCATCAACCAGCCAAAGAGGAGTGTACGTAAATGGCAGAAGATCTGATGCGCGAGATTCACACGCAGCTTAACCTCATAACAAACGACCTCGCGGCACTGCCCCGAGAGGATCGCATTGCGTGGTTTCGCAGAACCACCTACGTCCAGCCGCTGCATTTTCTCAAAGAGATCAACGGTACAACCTATGCAGTAAGAGCGTTTTTTGATGAAGAAGCACAGGAGAACATCGTCGAAAAAGTGCAGCGTATTGTTTTGAGTAAAGACAGTGCAGAAATGTGAAGTCAGCGTATTAAAGCGTTGAAGTTTGCGGCCGGATATGATAAACTATGTACACCTACAAGTTCAATCATATCCGGCTGGGAAAGGAGTATCATGACAAAGCAACCGGATAAAATCACAGCCCTGTACTGCCGCCTGTCTCGCGATGATGAGCAGGACGGTCTATCAGGGTCTATCAAAAATCAGCAGGCCATCCTCGAAAAATACGCGCAGGAGAACGGCTTCAAGAACACCCGCGTGTTCATTGACGACGGCTGGTCGGGCACGAACTTTGCAAGACCGGCGTTCACAGAAATCATGGAACTGGCAGAAAAGGGACTTATCAGCACCTTGATCGTCAAAGACCATTCTCGTTTGGGTCGAAATCGGCTTATTGTGGGACAGCTTTTGGAAGAAGGGTTCGACAATCTCGGCGTTCGCTATATTGCTATCATGGACAATATCGACACCGCTAAGGGAATCAGTCAGATCGTTCCGATGCAGGACCTGTTCAACGAGTGGCACGCGAAAAACACCAGCCAAAAGGTACGCAATGTGTTCAAGAGCAAAGGAATGTCCGGCGCACCGCTGACCACCAATCCGCCTTTCGGCTACCTCAAAGACCCGGAGGACAAAAACAGCTGGATTGTAGACGAAGACGCCGCGAAAATCGTTCGGCAAATCTTTGCTTGGTGTGTAGACGGATTGGGTCCCACGCAGATCGCAAAACGCTTGAAAGTCGCCAAAGTGCCGACACCGACCGAGCACTGGCTCAGCATCGGCAGAAATTGCAGCAAGCCGCCTGCCGTTCCGTACAACTGGTGTTCGGCTACCGTGGCGGATATTCTCAGCAAGCAGGAATACTGCGGTGATACGGTCAATTTCCGCAGCACCAGAAAGTCCTTCAAGAACAAAAAGAAAATCGAGCGACCACCGGAAGAGTGGAAAATTTTTAAGGATACGCATCCAACCATTATCGATCGAGCGGTCTTCGACTTAGTGCAGGAGCTTCGCAAGCACCGTCGCAGGCCGACGAAAAGCGGTATTGTCAGCCCGTTTTCGGGGTTGCTGTACTGTGCTGACTGCGGAGAAAAGCTGTACTACTGCACCACGCAAAACTTTGAGGAGCGGCAAGATCACTTTGTTTGTTCTACCTCTCGGAAGAAAGGCAAAGATGTGTGTGGAACACACTTTATCCGTGCAATGGTATTGGAAAAGGGTGTACTGAAATTCCTGCAAATCCTTCTTTGGTACATATCCGATTGCGAGGACTTGTTCCGTGAAAAACTCGGCGCCAAGCGTAAAGAAGAATTCAAAAAAGAGCTGGCTGCAAAACGCAGACAGCTCACACAGGCACAGCGCAGGATCGAGGAACTTGACCGACTGTTCAAGCGGATTTATGAGGACAATATTTCGGGCAAGATCAATGACAGCCGCTTTCAAAAGTTGTCTGCTGATTACGAGAAGGAGCAAGCAGAACTGACGGAAAAGATGCAGCTTTGGGAACAAGAGATTACCAAGCAGGAAGAAGAAGCGGACAGCATCGAGCAGTTCATCCGCAGAGCAAAGAAATACCCAGAACTGACGGAACTGACACCGGCAGTCCTGCATGATCTTGTGAATAAGGTATATGTTTGTGCTCCCGACAAAAGCAGCGGACATAGGGTGCAGGATGTACGGATCAGCCTCGCCTGTATCGGATTCCTGCCCGAAAGCATTATTACAGAAATGGTCAATCACGCAGTAAAAAGCAGAACAGCGTGACTTCACGCCACGCTGTTCTTACTAAACGCTATAAACCTGTCTTATTACGAGCTGCCTTGCTGAGGCGGCTTTTTCTTTATCATTAAGGATTGGATAAAGGGGACAGCGATTGTTAATCCGTTGTCAACATAAAAAGTTGAAAGAGCGGTATTCCGGCAGTGGACTTCTTTTTTGATGTAAGGACTTTATAAAGACTAATCCTTGCGCCTCTTCCATTCTAACATCTGCATGTTATTTCATAAATCATTCATTATTATGAATCGAACGTTATCGTAAACCATTCATGAAGAAAATAGGTCCAGCGTTTTCCCCATGATGTTACGGAAAGAAAAAGAGCGGATTAACAATCCTCTAATCAATGCAAAGCGTTATGAGAGTTTATCATTATGTTTTGTTAGCCAGTTGCGTATGTATGATGTCCGCCCAGGCGGCTACGATTGTTGCTGAGCTTCCTGAATCGCAAAGCGTATCACAGACCGCCACTATGGCGAGAACATCGGGGCAAGAGCTTCTGGACAAAGTAAAGGGCCTGCAAAATGGAATATATGCCGGCGGCAATAACAACAGTGTTGGGAATTGGTCGGTAAACGGTGAAGGCACCTGGGTTAACCAGGATGATGTAGGCTCCATTATTATGCGGTCGTTCCGGAGTAGCGGGGTCTTCCTTTGCCATGGTTCTTGGAGGGCCGCAGGAGGGGGATTCCGTTTCTTCCATTACATTTTCCTGTAATACTCCTTCTTCTGTAATCAGCAGTTATTCCATGGTGCTTGCCGTATATGATTCAACCGGCACTCTGGTTGAGGAACTTTCCAAGATACAGGACTTTTCATTTACCTCTACATCGGAAACAACGACAATTTCCCTGGATATGTCGGCAGCTCCCCTTACCTGGGAGGAAGGGTATAAGGTAGTTGCCGGAGTGCGCGGTGGTGCTGGAGGCGCTACTTCCGCTTATACAATTACAGGTATACAGGTTTCCTACGAAACGGTTCCCGAGCCTGCCGCAGCGTCTTTGGGCCTGCTGGGCCTGGGAGCTATGCTGTTGCGCCGCAGACGTTCATAGTAAATATCCTCGTTATTCGGGAGGCAGCTGAAAAGCTGCCTCTTTTTTATTTTCGGAACGGGAATATGTCTTTGTTTTTGGGGTAGTTGCGAAAGGAGAGAGATTCATAGTGCTAATCCCTCAGTGATTGCTCGAAAGCGCGGTACTGCACGGCTTCATACAAATGGACATCCTGAATATCAGAAGTTCCTTCCAAATCCGCTATGGTTCGGGCCACCTTTAAAATGCGGTCATAGGCTCTGGCGGAAAGGGCCAGTTCTTCCACGGCGCGGAGCAGGATAGCCCTCCCTTCCGGCAGCAGACGGCAATACTTCTGGAGCGCTTTTCCGGAAAGGGCCGCATTATTGCGGAAAGGCGTTCCTGCGTATCTGCTGGACTGGAGCCGCCGTGCGGCCGCCACGCGTTCCCGGATACTGGCGGAACATTCTCCGGCAGGCGCGGAAGCCAGAATGGAGGGATCCACGGCGGGAACTTCCATCAGCAGGTCAAACCGGTCCAACAGCGGGCCTGAAATCTTACGGCGGTAGCGTGCGATCTGCGCCGGGGGGCAGGTGCAGGCTCTTCTTCTGTCTCCCAGATAACCGCAGGGACACGGATTCATGGCGGCTGCCAACATGAAACGGCACGGAAATGTCATGGTGCCGGAAGCGCGGGAAATAACTACCTGGCCGGTTTCCAGCGGCTGCCGCAGGGTTTCCAGAGCGGCACGGCGGAATTCCGGCAATTCATCCAGAAAGAGGACGCCGTTGTGAGCAAGGGATACTTCTCCCGGCGTGATATTCGCACCTCCCCCCATCAGCCCGGCATCGGAAATGGTGTGGTGGGGAGCCCGGAACGGACGCTGGTCCACCAGGCCGTTCCCCCGTTTCAGCAGACCGCATACGGAGTGGATTTTACTGGTCTCCAGCGCTTCCTCCGGACTCAGAGGCGGAAGAATGGTCGGGAGCCTTTGCGCCAGCATGGATTTGCCGGACCCCGGAGAGCCGCAAAGCAGGATATTATGGCCTCCTGCCGCTGCAATCTCCATGGCGCGGCGTGCATAAGGCTGCCCTTTGATTTCGTCAAAATCCACAGCGGCGTCTTTGTCCCGTGGAGCATGGGCCTCTCGCCCTGAACCTGTAAATGGAGGCGGCAGGGCGTCGGAAGTAAGCAAATGCCAGGCTTCTCTCAGGGAAGAAACGGGATAAATTTCCACACCCTGTACGGGCGTCCCTTCATAGGCATTGGCTTGCGGCAGCATGATGCGCTTCCTGCCCATGCGCCGCGCTTCCATGATTTGCGGCAGAATGCCTTGCACGGGGCGTACGGTTCCGTCCAGGGCCAGTTCTCCCACAATGCACCAGGCAGAAGCGTCCATCTCCTTTTCAGCCGCTCCCGCAACCATTCCCAGGGCGATGGGAAGGTCGAATCCGGGGCCCTGCTTCCTTAAATCCGCCGGAGCCAGATTAACGACGAAGATACCCTGCTGAAAGGGAAGGCCGCTGTTTTGTATGGCCGTGTCCACGCGCTGCCCGCTTTCTTTCACGGCCGCATCCGGAAGGCCGACAATAAAGGTGCGTTTTTCCGCCATGGGGCGGAAATCCACTTCCACCTCCACTTCTACGCCATCTACGCCCAGGACGGTGGAGGAATACAGTCGCGTCATCATTCATCCATGCTAGGAAATGGATGGCAAAAAGGAAGGAAAATAACGAAAAATATAAAAATATCTAACAAATAGTTCAGCGCCGGGAAGCGCGCCGGAGAATTTCCCGTTCCTCCTCCGTCAGGCTGGACAGGCCGGACCTGGATATTTTTTCCATGATTTCATCCACCTCCTTTTCAGAGGGGTAAGCCTGTGCCGGGCGGCGGCTGGAAGGCTCAGGGGAATAGTGGGAAGAAGAGGCGGCTTTCCGTCTTGGGGAAGACATCTTTTCCTTCCATAAAATCAGCAATGTCAGAATAAATCCGGCGAACATGCCGCCCAGATGGCCGGCTTCCCCGCCCGCATTGTTCCATTGGAAGATAATGACGGCTGCGGCGACTCCGAGAACGGCCAGGGCAAACTGGCGCACGCTCAAATTAACCGGAGGAAACAGAAGCTGTACCCGGGCATGGGGAAAGAGCACCGCGCATGCGGCCATGATGCCGTAAATGGAACCTGAGGCCCCCACCATGGGAATGAAGCGCCATTCCGGATCAAAAAATCCCATGTACCCCAGCAGGGAGGAAAACAGGGCTGCAGCCACGCCGCAAAACAGGTAATACAGCAGGAAGCGCCAATGGCCGAAACGTTCTTCTACAACCGGGCCGAAAAACCACAGGGCAATCATGTTGAACATGATGTGCCCCAGATTGGCGTGAAGAAACTGATAGGTAAGCAACCGCCATAATTCCCCCTCGTGAAAGCACGTATATTCGCTGTAAGCTCCGTAAAGCTGGATCAAGTCCAAATGGACAGGCGGGTAAATATTCCTTGGGATGTCCACTTGGAAGAAGAATCCCAGGATAAAGATGACTACATTGAGCAGAATCAGCCAGTGCACCATGACGGCGCTGCGCTGGTCAAACAGATGATTCCGTACCGTATCTCCCCAGTTCTCGTTCTCCGCTCGCATATTAGGCCGCATGTAATCGCGTTCAGAACCTTTTGACAAGGAAAATAGCTGTTCCGTTCAAGGAAGGACAGCTGATGTTCCGTATCATTTCCAGAGCGCGGCAGGCAGCAGATCCGGCGGCAGATCCGTTCCGCACACGAGATGTCCGGCAAGCTGGGCGGCGGACCAGGGGGAAGTGGTCACCCCCTTGCTGCCCAGCCCGGAGAAGACGAACTGACCGTCCAGCCCGGGAATGGGACCGGCGACCGGCTGGCTGCGGCGGATGATGGGGCGGACGGCGGCACGGGCGCGGATGACGTCCATGTTCCCGGAATAGCGTTTAACAAGGTCCAGCATCAATTCCTGGACGGCGGGGGCTTCCGGAATGCCGGGAGCATCCCACGCCCACGCGTAGGTGGCCCCGAAGCGCCAGAAAGAACCGTTATGAACCAGCCAGTGTCCGAAATGCAGGATGCCGGCATGCCAGTCCAGCTCTTTCAAGTCCAAATCCAGAATGGTTCCTTTGGAGGGGCGCCCCTTCAGCGGAGACATGTCCGGATGAAGCCCGGCTTCCCAGCCGGTACACCAGACTATGTGGGAAAACGTGCGACCGTTCCAATGGAAAAGACCGTCTGCATCCGGCCGGATATCTGCGGGGGATACATCCGCTTCCACAAAACGGCCCTGTTCCATAAAAAAACGCCGCATGGCAGTGACCATGTTTTCCACGTGCAGCACGGCGGAACCTCGCGTATAGGCGGCTTTCCCGCGGCCTTCCCAGTGTTCCGGCCATGGAAAAAGAGGTCCGGCATAGGCGCAGGATTCCGGAGCCGTCTGGCGTTCCTGCCAGATTTCAAACTGGTCTTCCGTCTCCACTTCCCGGAAAATCGGAGTTTTCTGCCACCAGGACCCGCCTAATTCCCGTTCCGTTTCCGGGTAAAAGGCCTCTGCCGCCGCTAGGCATTCTTCCTGCCTCCATCCGGGGCGGAAGGCGCGGCCCGTCAGGGGGTTTACCAATCCGGCCGCCACCCGGGAGGCCGTTTCCGCTACGGGGCGGTCTGCAACCGTAAACTCCGAGCCGCGGCGTTTCAATTCCCACGCCAGACAACTTCCGGCAATTCCCTGGCCGATGATAAGGATGTTCATGATAGATGGATAAAGAACCGGAAAATCCCGGAAATGAAAGAGGAAAGCGGAGGGGAGGCGGTACCGCTCCCCCCGGAGGAAAGGCGTGCCGCAGGTGTCCCTTCCCCTGCGGCGCCGGAAGAACGGCCCTGTTTACAGGGCGGCGATGATGGCGTCACCCATTTCCGCCGTATTCACGCGGATTTCTCCGGGAGCTCCCGTAGCCAGGTCGCCCGTGCGGCAGCCCTGGTCAATCACGCGGCGAACGGCGGAGTCAATGGCGTCTGCCGCTGTTTTTTCTCCCAGGGAGTAGCGCAACAGCATGGAAAGGGAAAGAATCTGGGCGATCGGGTTTGCAATGCCCTTGCCGGCGATATCCGGAGCGGAGCCTCCGGAGGGTTCGTAAAGGCCGAAGAACAGGCCGTTGTCCTGTGCGCCCTGGCACAGACTGGCGCTGGGCAGCATGCCCAGGGAACCGCAAATCATGGCCATTTCATCGGAAAGAATGTCCCCGAACAGGTTTTCCGTCACCAGCACGTCGAACTGGCGGGGATTGCGCACCAGCTGCATGGCTGCATTGTCCACGTACATATGCAGCAATTCCACGTCGGGATAATCCTTGGAAACTTCAATCATTGTCTCGCGCCACAGCAGGGAATTGGTCAGCACATTGGCCTTGTCCACGCTGGTGACGCGCTTACGGCGGCCGCGCGCAGCCTCGAACGCCACTTTGGCGATACGCACCATCTCGCTTTTATGGTAGCGCATGGTATCCACGACGACTTCGTCGTCTCCCTCCCGTTCGCGGAAACGGGGCTGGCCGAAATACAGGCCGCCAGTCAATTCCCGGACGCATAAAATATCGAATCCGCCTTCAATCAGTTCATTCTTGATGGGGGAGGCATGGGTCAAGGCCGGAAGGCATACGCCCGGACGCAGGTTGGCATACAAGCCGAAATGTTTTCTCAGAGGCAGCAGGGCTCCGCGTTCTGGTTGTTCATTGGCGGGGAGATGCTCCCATTTGGGACCGCCCACGGAGCCGAACAGAACGGCGTCCGCCTCTTCGCAGGCACGAATGGTTTCTTCGGGAAGAGCCTTGCCGCAGTGGTCAATGCCCGCACCCCCTACAAATGCCTCCTTGCGGCTTACGGTAAAGCCAAACTTGCCGCTTACGGCATCCAGAACCTTCAGAGCCTGTGCCATGACCTCGGGCCCGATGCCGTCGCCGGCCAAGACAGCAATATGATGGTGATGTTCACTCATGTCGCTGAAAGTCTGGTCATTCTCCCTTCAAAGGTCAAGAAAACACCGTTGCCATGACCGCGCCGCGGAAGCCTTTTTGCGTCAAAAAGCCTGCAAGAGTAAAAAAGTACTTGCCAAACGCCCGTACCTCCAGTAAAAATCCCTCCGCGTTCCATGGAATGCAAACTCCCCTGTAGCTCAGCGGTAGAGCGGGTGACTGTTAATCACTAGGTCGTTGGTTCGAGCCCAACCGGGGGAGCCATTAATAAGAGCCTCATTCCGAAAGGATTGAGGCTCTTTTCTTTTGCCTGTTTCAGCCTTTTTCCATATCTGTTCACTACCCTGAAAAACGCCTAAAACGGTACAAAAGGGAATATATTTTTCTGACTATTTTCTGACAATAGATACCATTTCTATTCAGTAGTCTGGTAGCAGATAAAAAACATCACCGTAGAGTTACCCCTGCGATGATGTTGATGTGATTCCCTGAAATCAGTGGTCAGGGAAATATTTCTGACTAAGGGCATAGGTGAGGTCTCCCCAGTAGGAATCATCCCCACGTACACTTCGTGCCGTTAATATGATTTTCTTGTGACTGACTTTCAGCACGGCATGTTCTACTTGCCCAGGAGAGACCAACTTCTTGAGGTCACGTTTTGATAAAGGGCTGTCAAGAAGAAGGCTGCCCTGCTTACGGAGTATCCTACCAGAATTCTTTCCTCTTAAAAGTGGAAGAGAATCAAGAAGGATGACTTTCAATCGGACGGATGAAAGGGAATCCATATGCAGATTCTGCATTTCCACATAAGCGTAAGGGGCATCTCCTATTAGTCCGGAACATTCAATTGAAAGAATGCAGGCAATAATAGGAGGACATTGTTGTGAATGATATAATATACTCATAACAAGTATATATGGCATTTCTGGGATGCCTTTTTCAGGCTGCGGAAACGATGAAATAACGCTGTTGACCGCGTCATCTATATATGACGGCTTATTACCTGCCGTCATGTACTCATGACTCCATTCTATGCACTCCACTATCAAGTAAGACGGCTGGATGAAGAACTCTGCGGCAATGGCAGGAAGTACTCGACCGGAGATGTTCTGTTCTCAGACCGTGGGAAACGAATCGTTCTGGGAAAACTCATTGCGGAAGGCGGGGAAGGATCGGTCCTTGTTGCCCATTCGGCATTAGGATCGCCACTCGTTGCCAAGCTCTACCATCCAACGAAACGGATGCGTTGGCGTGAGCAGAAGCTTCGGCTGATATGTTCCCGGCCTATTCGTTCCCCGTGCGTGGCGTGGCCGCGTGAGATTCTGTACGATGAACTGCGGCGCTTTGTCGGCGTACTGATGCCCCGGGCGGACGGTGTTCCGCTCGGGGCGTTCGCGTTTCATGCGGAGTTGCTGAAGAAACAATTCCCCTCATGGAGCCGTTACGATCTGACCAGGTTGTGCCTCAACTTGTCGGAATCCGTCCATACTCTGCACCGTTACGGTGTCGTTCTGGGCGATCTGCATCCCGGCAATGTGCTGGTTTCTCCCGATGGGACCGTCCATTGGGTTGATGCCGACAGTTTCCAGGTCGAAGACTATCCCTGTTCCGTCGGTACGGAGCGTTTCCGGGCACCGGAACTTAGAGGTAACTACGGAGACTTCCTCCGCACCCGCAGTCACGATGCCTACGCCCTGTCCGTCCTGCTCTTCATGACGCTGACGCTCGGCCTGTCTCCCTTTGCCCGTCAAGGGGGAGAAGGAGACATGCGGGAAGCCGCCAGGAAGGGAGTACTGCCATATCCGTTTGCTTCGTACAGACCGCCAGCGGGATTCTACCCGCCCGATACGCCCGGGCGCTATGTCTGGTCGTATCTCCCCCGCAAGCTCCGCGATGCTCTCGGTCACAATCTTACCTGTGTCCAGCATCGCGATTTGCGTCCACGCGCCATGCCGGGGTATCTGGCGCGTTGTTTGCTGCAATACCTCAGGGATATGGAACCGGGAGGAAGAAGGGATCATCCCATGTACCGGGATCTTCTGCACGACCGGCCCTGTCCGCCCCACAGTCTGCTAGTACAGATGACACCCAACATCTGTACGGACTGCGGGATTCTCTTCCGGGAGGCTCCTGACGATGTCGCACGGCGTTTACGGCAATCTCATACCCGCCCCCTGTGCAGGCTCTGCATACGGCGTCGTAGCGCATTGAATCAGGCAACCCGGAATCCAACCACCAACCATTAATTTGAATAACCATGTCTATATCATCATCAACGCACCCAAACAGACAGGAACAGCTCGCCGCCATGCGCGAGTTCAGCAACAACACCAACGCCCGGCTTCCCGTTCTCTTCCTGCTGGATGCCAGCAGCAGTATGAACGGTATTGTCCGGGGCGACAACCAACACATCCTCCGTCAGGAGTATTCTGACGGAATCAACTGGAATATCGTCACGGGAGACAATATCGTCACCCGGATGTACGAACTCAATACTGGGCTTCAGCGGTTCGTCAGTGACATTCTCGCCGATCCTCTGGCGAAGCTGGCCGCCGATGTAGCAGTGATGACTTTCGCCCGGACGGTAGCAACAGTAAAGGAGTTCGGTCCGATCCGGGAATCTGACGCAGGTCTGAAGATCTCCACGTCACAGGAGAATGAAACGCTCTTGGGTGAAGCCGTCGAATTGGCTCTAGCAGAACTCGACAGCCGCAAGCGTACCTATCGGAAACACGGAGTGGAATACTACCAGCCCTGGCTCGTCGTGATGACGGACGGGGTTCCGACCAGCGCCCGGCACCGGGAGCTGGAGGGACGATTG
>OHUV01001170.1_pt1 | contig 12214 bp, 5 predicted proteins | sample 1579281 | NCBI WGS metagenome assembly OHUV01 (sample SAMEA3882515, study PRJEB24775) | human gut metagenome | biome: human-associated habitat; feature: intestine environment; material: feces | place: Netherlands | collected 2009/2010
CGCCGATATTCTCGGCACCGGCATGCGCACCCAGTCCGCCGGTAAAAAGTCCGTAACCGTAGGACACCTGGAAAATATCCGAGCTACCGGCACCATAGGCGGTAAAGGCCCGTGAAAGGCATTCGGACCATGCTGAAAGGTCTTTTCGGGTATAGCCTACCACAGTGGGTTTTCCGGTTGTGCCGGAAGAGGCATGAATACGCACAATCTGGCTCATAGGTACGGCACAGAGGCCGAAGGGATAATTGTCCCGCAAGTCGTACTTGGTAGTAAAAGGCAGTTTTACAATATCATCTATACTGTTTATGTCATCGGGAGTAACTCCCAGTTCCTGCATTTTCTTACGATAAAAAGGAGTGTCATGATACACACGCTCCACAGTCTTTTTGAGACGAATGCTCTGGATTTTACGAAGGCTTTCGCGATCCATGCATTCGATGCTTTCATTCCAAATCATGTTCTTCGTTGTATTACAATTATTAATGGTTGTTATCAATATAGCTGCAAAGTAAACAAAAAAATTTTGTTTATCTCAAAGATTTTACCGAATATTGCCGCTCCTAAGAAGAGAAAATGAACAAATTCGAACTGACATCCGCTTACCAGCCCACCGGTGACCAGCCGGAGGCCATCGCACAGCTGACCGAGGGCGTGCGCGAGGGACTTCCCGCACAGACACTGCTTGGTGTCACCGGGTCCGGAAAGACATTCACCATAGCCAACGTCATTGCCAACATCAACAAGCCAACGCTGATATTGAGCCACAACAAGACGCTGGCTGCCCAGTTATACAGCGAGTTCAAGGGATTCTTCCCGAACAATGCCGTAGAATACTATGTGTCCTACTACGACTACTATCAGCCCGAAGCCTACCTGCCATCATCGGACACCTATATAGAAAAAGACCTCGCCATCAACGACGAGATAGACAAGTTGCGCCTTGCCGCCACCTCTGCCCTGCTTTCGGGCAGGAAAGATGTAGTGGTGGTATCCTCCGTTTCGTGCATATACGGCATGGGGAATCCGGCAGACTTCTACAACAACGTCATCGAAGTACAGCAAGGCAAGAATTTCAGTCGCAATGTCTTCCTGCGACGCTTGGTGGACAGTCTTTATGTACGCAACGACATTGACCTGAACCGCGGCAATTTCCGCGTGAAAGGCGATACGGTGGACATTTATCTGGCTTACGCCGACAACTTGCTGCGCGTCACCTTTTGGGGAGACGAGGTAGACAGTATTGAGGAAGTGGACCCTATGAGCGGCGTTACCGTCGCCAAGTTCGATGCCTACAAGATTTATCCCGCCAACCTCTTCATGACCACCAAGGAAGCCACGTTGCGTGCCATACACGAAATAGAGGATGACCTTCACAAGCAGGTGCAATGGTTTGAAAACGAAGGCCGCCCATTCGAGGCCAAACGCTTGCAGGAACGGGTAACCTATGATATGGAAATGATACGCGAATTGGGACATTGCTCCGGCATTGAGAATTATTCTCGCTACTTTGACGGACGTGCTGCCGGTACCCGCCCCTACTGCCTGCTGGACTTCTTCCCCGAAGATTTCCTGATAGTCATTGACGAAAGCCACGTCAGCGTCCCGCAGATACGTGCCATGTACGGAGGTGACCGCGCCCGCAAGATAAACCTAGTGGAGTACGGATTCCGCCTGCCGGCTGCCATGGACAACCGCCCGCTGAAATTCGATGAATTCGAAGAGATGGCCAAACAAGTGATTTACGTCAGCGCCACACCGGCAGACTATGAGCTGATGAAATCCGAAGGCATCGTAGTAGAACAAGTCATCCGCCCGACGGGACTGTTAGACCCCATTATTGAGGTGCGTCCCAGCCACAACCAGATAGACGACCTGATGGAAGAAATCCAAGTACGCATCGAGAAGAACGAGCGTACCCTCGTCACCACCCTCACCAAACGAATGGCTGAAGAACTGACGGAATATCTGCTGAACAACAACGTGAAGTGTAATTATATCCACAGCGACGTAGACACTTTGGAACGTGTGAAGATTATGGGTGACTTGCGCGAGGGCGTTTACGATGTACTTGTTGGTGTCAACCTGCTGCGTGAAGGACTCGACCTGCCTGAAGTCTCTCTCGTTGCCATTCTCGATGCAGACAAGGAAGGTTTCCTTCGTTCCCACCGCTCACTGACACAGACTGCCGGACGTGCCGCCCGTAACGTGAACGGTATGGTCATCATGTATGCCGACAAAATAACGGACAGCATGCAACTGACCATCGACGAGACCAACCGCCGTCGCGAGAAGCAGTTGAAGTACAACGAAGAGCACGGCATCACACCACAGCAAATCAAGAAAGCCAAGAACCTCAATGTGTTTGCCACCAACGAGGCTTCCGGCGAAGCCGTCCTCAGCAGCGAGAAGTTCACTTCCAGCACTCCCCGCCCCTATGTGGAACAAGAAAGTACATCTACGATGGCTGCCGACCCTATAGTACAGTACATGAGCCGCAAGCAACTGGAAAAGAGTATCGAACGTACCAAGAAGCTTATGCAGGAGGCTGCCAAGAAACTCGATTTTATCGAAGCCGCACAGTATCGGGACGAGGTGCTGAAGATGGAGGAATTGCTGAAAGAAAAAGACGAGTAAGGGATTTCCCCTCTTTTTCTCAAACTATACTCCCCTCCTTTTGTTATTCTATGAAACAGAGTATTAATTCATAAAGACAAAAGCGAGATGAATAAACCAATAAAGACAATAGCTGTTGCACTGGCTGCCATAGCCTCCATGAGTGTGCAACAAACAGAAGCGTGTACCCGAGCCACCTACATCGGTCCTGACAATACAGTCATTACAGGACGTACGATGGACTGGAAAGAAGACCTTATGAGTAACATCTATGTATTCCCAAGAGGCATGCAAAGGGCAGGCTACAACAAAGGGAATACAGTGAACTGGACTTCCAAGTACGGTAGCGTCATTGCCGCCGGTTATGACATAGGTACCTGCGACGGTATGAACGAGAAAGGTCTGGTTGCCAGCCTGCTCTTCCTTCCGGAGTCCGTTTACCACCGCCCGGGAGACAACCGCCCGATTATGGGCATCAGTATCTGGACGCAATACGTACTCGACAATTTTGCAACCGTACGCGAAGCTGTGGATGAACTGAAAAAAGAATCCTTCCGCATTGATGCACCAGACCTGCCCAACGGAGCCGCTTCCACCCTGCATCTGGCCATCACAGATGAAACCGGAAACACGGCTGTCCTGGAATACATAGACGGAAACCTTGAGATACATGAAGGCAAGCAGTATCAAGTAATGACCAACTCTCCCAAATATGAACTCCAGCTGGCTATCAACGACTATTGGAAAGAGGTAGGCGGGCTGAATATGTTGCCGGGAACCAACCGCTCCAGTGACCGCTTTGTACGCGCATCGTTCTACATCAATGCCATTCCGCAAACAGCGGATGCAAAGATTGCCGTACCCAGTGTATTGAGCGTAATGCGCAATGTTTCTGTACCGTTCGGTATCACCACACCGGACAAGCCCCATATCTCCTCCACCCGTTGGCGTTCTGTATCCGACCAGAAGAACAAAGTATATTATTTTGAGTCCACACTGACCCCTAACTTGTTCTGGCTCGACCTGAAAAAAATCGATTTTAGCCCGAATGCAGGAATCAAGAAACTCTCACTGACAAACGGAGAAATCTATGCCGGAGATGCCATAAAGGATTTGAAAGACAGCAAAGGATTTGTATTTCTTTTCCAGACGCCGGTAATGTAGCACAGCCCCTACACATAGCCCCTCAATAATGGATGCTTCCCACTTCTTTCTATAAGAGAAAGCAGGGAAGCATTTATTTTTCTCATTATTTTTGTGTACGTTTGCAGATACATACTCAATGCAGCAATTTACATGGAATTATTAGTATACAAAGCCTCTGCCGGCTCAGGCAAGACCTTTACGCTGGCTGTGGAATACATCAAGCATTTGATAATCAATCCACGCGCCTACCGGCAGATACTTGCCGTAACCTTCACCAACAAGGCTACGGCAGAGATGAAGGAGCGCATACTGACACAGCTTTACGGTATCTGGAAGGGAGCACCTTCTTCCGAAGCATACTTGGAGAGAATTAAAAATTATAAATTAAAAATTAAAGAAGAAGGCGGGGACGGATTGACGGACGGGGAGATTCGTCAACGGGCCGGCATGGCACTGCAATACATGCTGCATGACTACAGCCGTTTCCGCGTGGAAACCATCGACTCCTTTTTTCAATCTGTGATGCGCAACCTTGCCCGCGAACTGGAACTGAGTCCTAACCTGAACATAGAGCTGAACAACAGTGAAGTGCTGAGTGATGCCGTAGACAGCCTCATCGAGAAGCTTACCCCCACTTCTCCCGTGCTGGCATGGCTGCTGGACTACATCGACGAGCGCATCCGCGACGACAAACGCTGGAACGTATCGAATGAGGTGAAAAGTTTCGGACGAAACATCTTCGATGAAAGCTACATAGAACGCGGCGAAAAACTACGGCAATGCCTTCGTACTCCGAACACGTTGAAACTCTACCGGGATGTGCTGCGCGATATGGAAACCGAGGCTCTGGAACAGATGAAAAGTTTCTACGACCAGTTTGAAGGCGAACTGGAAGGGCATGCCCTCACTCCCGAAGACTTGAAAGGAGGTGCCCGAGGCATCGGCAGTTACTTCCGCAAACTGCGCGACGGCAGACTGTCTGACAAAGATGTGCTGAACGCCACCCTGCAAAACAGCCTGGCAGATGCAAAAAACTGGGCAACGAAAACATCCTCACGGAAGGACGACATCATCTGTCTGGCAAAAACCAGCCTGATACCTCTACTGCAGGAAGCCGAAAGAATGCGTCCGCAACGCAACCGCACCCTGAACAGTTGCCGTCTCTCGCTCCAGCATCTCAACAAACTACAACTCCTCAACCATATTGACGAAGAGGTACGTACACTGAACCGAGAACATAACCGCTTTCTACTTTCGGACACCAACGCCCTGCTGCACAAATTGGTGCGCGAGGGTGACTCTTCGTTCGTCTTCGAGAAAATCGGCGCCAACATACGCAACGTCATGATTGACGAATTCCAGGACACCAGCCGCATGCAATGGGACAACTTCCGTCTGCTGTTGCTCGAAGGACTTTCGCAAGGAGCTGACAGTCTGATTGTGGGAGATGTGAAGCAGTCCATCTACCGCTGGCGGAACGGGGACTGGGGAATACTGAACAGCTTGGGAAATAAAGAATTAAACTTAAACTCCTTCCCCGTCCGTGTGGAAACCCTAAAAACAAACCGGCGTAGCGAAACCAACATTATCCGTTTCAACAACCAGGTATTTACCGCTGCCATAGACTACCTCAATGCATTACACCTGAACGAACTGAAAGAGGATTGCCTACCCCTGAAACGCGCTTATGCCGACGTAGTGCAGGAATCGCCCAAGAGCACGGAGTACGGCTACGTAAAAGCCACCTTCCTTGAACCGGACGATGAACACAACTATACAGAGCAGACCCTTCTCGCTTTAGGAGAAGAGGTGCAACGGCTGCTGGAAGAGGGCGTAACACTGAATGATATCACCATCCTTGTCCGCAAGAACAAGAATATCCCGCCGATAGCCGACTATTTTGACAAAGAACTGCATCTTTCTGTCGTGTCCGACGAAGCTTTCCGTCTGGATGCCTCCCTTGCCATCTGCATGCTGATGGATGCCCTGCGCTGCCTATCGAATCCGGAGAACAAGATTGCGGAGGCTGCGCTGATGGAGAATTACAAATTACAAATGACAAATGACGAGCAGTCGGGATTCATCATAGCCACTCCCCTGCCCGAAACCTTTACCTCCCGACGGGAAACGCTGCGCTTGATGCCTTTGTATGAGTTACTGGAAGAACTGTTCAGCATCTTCGGCATGAGCCGCATTGAAAAGCAGGATGCCTACCTCTTCTCCTTCTTCGATGCTGTGACGGAGTATCTGCAAAGCAATTCTTCCGAACTGGCCAGCTTCATCCGCTACTGGGACGAAACCCTTTGCAGCAAAACCATCCCCAGCGGTGAGATGGACGGCATACGCATCTTCTCCATCCACAAGTCCAAAGGACTGGAATTCCATACCGTACTGATTCCCTTCTGCGACTGGAAGCTGGAGAACGAAACCAACAACCAGCTGGTGTGGTGCGCCCCACCGGAAGAGCCTTATAATGCCATCAGCTTAGTACCGGTGAACTATTCCACCACCATGGCGGAATCCATATACCGGCAGGACTATCTGCACGAACGTCTTCAGCTGTGGGTGGACAATCTGAATCTGCTGTACGTGGCCTTTACCCGTGCCGGCAAGAACCTCATCCTCTGGAGCCGGAAGGAACAGAAGGGAACCATGTCCGAACTCCTTGCCAACACCCTGCCCCACATAGCCAAAGACGGAGCAGGCAGTTGGGACGAAGAGGCTTCCATATACGAGAACGGCAAGATTTGCCCTTCCCCCGTCCCCGTCTCACAGCATGACGCAGACAACCCTGCTAACGACGAAGCTAAACCTCTATACTACGAACAGAAACCTCTATACTGCGAACGTAAACCTGAGGTTTACGAACAGCAACCAGTCAACAGACTTTCGCAAAAGCCGGTTAAACTTCCCGTCCACATGGAGAGTATGCTCCACGACATCGAGTTCCGGCAATCCAACCGTTCGGCAGACTTCATAGCAGGAGTGGACGAAGCAGAGTCCAGCCAGCGCTTCATCAACCGGGGACGTTTGCTGCATACCCTATTCTCTGCCATCGAAACGGAAAAAGACATTGACAATGCCATCAGCCAGCTCGTCTTTGAAGGTGTGATTGGACGGAGTGAGACGGAAGAAGAAATACGCAATCTCACCCAACGCGCTTTCTCCCTGCCTCAAGTCAAGGACTGGTATTCAGGAACGTGGCAGCTATTCAATGAATGCGACATCATCTGGCAGGAAAACGGTGAACTGCGGACACGCCGCCCGGACCGCGTGATGATGCGTGGCGAAGAAATCGTAGTGGTGGACTTCAAGTTCGGAAAGCCAAACAAGAAGTACAACAAGCAGGTGCAGGGATACATGCAACTGCTGGTCCGCATGGGGTATGTCGCAGAAAATATACGGGGTTACTTGTGGTATGTAGAGGAGAACAACATAGAACCGGTATAACTCACTCCCCATCCACTATTAATTATCAATTATCAACTAAATCATGGAAACATTCCTCCAACTGGTCGCCCGCGACCTTTACGCCAAAATAGGAAACGACCTCTCGCGCACCGCCATCGTTTTCCCCAACAAACGTGCCAGTCTGTTCTTCAACGAATATCTGGCAACTGAAACGGACCGCCCTTTGTGGTCGCCTGCCTACGTCAGCATCAGCGAACTGTTCCGGCAACTCTCTCCATTGAAGTCCGGCGACCCTATCCGCCTGGTATGCGAACTGTATAAGGTGTTCCGCGAAGAGACCCGCAGCGAAGAAACTCTGGATGACTTCTACTTCTGGGGAGAACTGCTCATCAGCGATTTCGATGACGTAGACAAAAACCTTGTAGATGCCGACAAACTCTTCAGCAACCTGCAAGAACTGAAGAACATTATGGACAATTACGACTTCCTCGACCAAGAACAAGAAGAAGCCATCCGCCAGTTCTTCCAGAACTTTTCCATAGAAAAGCGCACGGAGCTGAAAGCCAAATTCATCTCCCTCTGGGATAAACTGGGCGACATCTACCGCCACTACCGCCGCAATCTTACAGAACTGGGCATCGCCTACGAAGGCATGATGTACCGCAATGTCATGGAGCAACTCGACACCGACCGACTGCGCTACGACCGCTATGTATTTGTCGGCTTCAACGTGCTAAATAGAGTAGAAACCCGTTTCTTCCAGCTCTTGCAGGATGCCGGGAAAGCAATGTTCTATTGGGATTACGACGTGTTCTACACCCGTCTTCCCCTTGAGCAAAAGCCGCCCTATACCCACGAAGCAGGCGAATTCATCCTCCGCAACCTAAAGCTGTTTCCCAACCAACTGCCCGAAACTTCTTTTGATGTACTGCGGAAACCCAAGAACGTACGCTTTATCTCCGCTTCTACCGAAAATGCACAAGCCCGCTACTTGCCGCAATGGATTAGGGGGAATGAAAAATTAAGAACCCCTTCTTCATTCAAAGACACTGCCGTTGTCCTTTGTAACGAATCCCTACTGCTTCCCGTCCTCCACTCCATTCCGGCAGATGTAAAGAACGTCAACATCACAATGGGATTCCCCCTTGCCCAAACTCCGGTATACAGCTTTATCAACGCCCTTGTAGAGCTACAGACTACCGGCTACCACACAGGTACCGGACGATATACTTACGAGACCGTACTCACCCTGCTGAAACATCCTTATACCCGGCAGCTTTCCTCCCATGCCGAAGTACTGGAAAGACGGCTTACGCAGGACAACCGCTTCTATCCCCTTCCCTCGGAGCTGAAGCAGGACGCATTTCTTGAACAAGTCTTTACACCACAGAACGGCATTGCCGCCCTATGCAGCTACCTCACCGAACTGCTTCGCGAAGTGGCCGTCCTCTACCGCCAGGAAAAAGACGTGGAAGACATCTTCAACCAGCTGTACCGCGAGTCTCTGTTCAAAAGCTACACCCTCGTCAATCGCCTGCTCAGTCTGATAGAGACCGGCGAACTGAGTGGCGTGCGCACAGACACGCTGAAGCGACTGCTGAACCGCTTGCTTACCTCTGCCAACATTCCCTTCCACGGAGAACCCGCCATCGGCATGCAAGTAATGGGTGTGCTGGAAACGCGTAACCTCGACTTCCGCAACCTCATCATGCTCTCCCTCAACGAAGGGCAATTGCCCAAAGCCGGAGGCGACTCCTCCTTCATTCCCTACAACCTGAGGAAGGCCTTCGGCATGACCACCATAGAACACAAGAATGCCGTCTATGCCTACTACTTCTACCGCCTCATCCAACGGGCAGAAAACGTCACCTTATTATATAACATCTCTTCGGACGGACTGAACCGCGGGGAAATGTCCCGCTTCATGCTGCAATTCCTGGTAGAGTCGCCGCACAACATCTCCCTTGAGTACCTTGAAGCCGGACAATCTCCACAGCAAGCCCGGGAAATTGAGATTCACAAGACACCGGAGATGTTGCAACAGATGTTCGACGCCTACAACATCCACCAACGTCCCAAAGCGTTCTTCTCCCCCTCTGCCCTCAATGCCTATCTGGACTGCCGCCTGAAATTCTACTACCGATACGTAGCCGGCCTGAAAGCTCCCGATGAAGTAAGCGCCGAGATAGACTCCACCCTCTTCGGCACCATCTTCCACCGTTCCGCCGAACTGGTGTACAACGAACTGACAGCCAACGGACGGGAGATACGTAAAGACGACCTGGAACAATTACTGAAAGACGATGTTCGCCTGCAAGCCTATGTGGACAATGCTTTTAAAGAAAAGTTCTTCCATGTGCCCCTTACGGAGCAACCGGAATATAACGGTACGCAGCTTATCCATTCCAAAGTCATTGCCTCTTACCTGCGCCAGCTTCTGCGCAATGACCTGCAATATGCCCCGTTCCGTATGGAGGGTATGGAACAGGACGTCAGAGAAATGATGGAAATAGATACTCCGCAAGGAAAGCTTGCCTTACAGATAGGCGGTACCATCGACCGCCTGGACAGCAAAGGAGACACGCTACGTATCGTGGACTACAAGACAGGCGGTACTCCCAAGACTCCTGAAAATATAGAACAACTGTTTACTCCCGCCGACAACCGTCCCAACTATATTTTCCAGACGTTTCTGTACGCCGCCATCCTCTGCCGCAAGCAATCGCTGAAGGTAGCCCCTTCCCTACTTTACATCCACCGGGCAGCTTCCGAAAGCTACTCCCCGGTCATCGAAATGGGAGCGCCGCGACAACCCAAGGTACCGGTCAACAACTTCGCTTTCTTCGAAGACGAGTTTCGCGAACGGCTGCACGGACTCCTGCAGGAGATATTCAGCCAAGAAGAAACATTCAGCCAAACAGAGGATACCCGGAAATGTGAATATTGCGATTTCCGCAGTCTGTGTAAGAGATAAAAAAACAGACCATCCGTTCATAAGAAACAGATGGTCTGCACGACCGTAACAGACGGTCTATTTGAGTCTGACGGATGGTCTGTTTTACTTCAACGGACCATCCGTTCTATTTTCTTCGTTATCACTTCTTCACCGGAATAGAGAAGCTGAATATGGAGCCTTCGCCTTCCTTGGAAGTAAACCACAGTTTACCGCCATTCTTCACGACAAAATCCTTGCACAGCAACAAGCCCAGTCCCGAGCCTTCTTCGTTGTTCGTGCCGAACGTGCTGAAATGCGTATCAGTATGCAACAACTTCTTCTGCCCCTCCTCGCTGATGCCACAGCCATAATCCTGAACGCTGACAACTGCCATACCATCTACTTCCTCCATCTTCACCAGTACCTCTGAGTTCTCCTTACTGAACTTAATGGCATTACTCAACAAGTTACGGACCACTGTCTTCAGCATGTCAATATCAGCGTTGACCATCATTTTTTCCGGTTTCATCTCGTGGATTCTTATCTTCTTCAGGCTTGCCACCATACTGAAAATCTCAATGACACCGTCTGTCACTTCGACGAGGTCCACATCCTGATAAACCACGTTCAACTTACCGATTTGACTCTTTGTCCATTTCAGCAGGTTATCCAGCAATGAAAACACATCCTCCGTAGTCTGATTAGCCATCGTCAGAAGCTCGTACATTTCGGCGCCAATTTTCTCAGATGGCAAGTTCAATATCAGCATATTCAGCACCATTTTGATGGATCCCATCGGAGAACGTAAGTCATGGGCAATCACCGAATAAAGCTTGTCACGCCCGGCAATAGTACGTTGCAGTTCTTCCGTCTTACTCAAAATCAACCGTTTGGCAGCTACCAAAGATATTTGGTGGGTAACACGGATAATCAATTCCTCCTTATTGAAAGGCTTAGAGATGAAGTCATTCGCGCCAACCTGAAACCCCTTCACAATATCTGCCGTACTATTCAGTGCGGTCAGAAAGATGATTGGAATATCAGCTGTATTCGGATTTGACTTTAAATGTTGAGCTACTTCAAAACCACTCATGTCCGGCATCATTACGTCAAGCAAAACCAAATCAGGATTTTCCTTTTCCACCTGTTCCAACGCTTGCCGCCCGTTACTTGCAGTAGCAATCGCGAATTTCTCATTTGTCAAAAGCACTTTCAACAATAAAACGTTTGACATCACATCGTCAACGATGAGAATCTTGTATTCGGAAGGATTTATTTCCATGTTCATCTTTCTATATTGTTTTTCCCGTTATCAAAATTACTATTTAGTTAGGAACGATATTCCTTAAAATACTCTATTATATACTGTAAACCCTCTTCCAGCTCTATAGTCGGTTCCCAGCCCAACTTTTCCTTTGCCAGAGTGATGTCCGGCTGACGCTGTTTGGGATCATCATGAGGCAGTGGCTTGAAAATCAGTTTCGACTTGGAATTCGTCAGCCTAATGACCTTTTCCGCCAGTTCCAATATGGAGAATTCATTCGGATTTCCCAAGTTTACCGGACCGATAAAATCGTCCTCCGTGTTCATCATCCGCACCATACCTTCTATACAGTCATCTACATATTGGAAACTTCGCGTCTGATTACCCGAACCGTATATTGTAATATCCTGGTTCTGCAATGCTTGAACCACGAAATTGGAAACCACCCGTCCGTCATTCGGCAACATCCGAGGACCGTACGTATTGAATATACGGATAATCTTGATCCGCACTCCATTCTGGCGGTGATAGTCCATAAACAATGTCTCGGCACAACGCTTCCCTTCATCATAACAAGAACGGAGGCCAATTGGATTTACATTTCCCCAATAACTTTCCACTTGGGGATGAATAACGGGGTCACCGTACACTTCGCTGGTAGAAGCCTGCAATATCTTGGCATTCGTCTTTTTGGCCAGTCCCAGCATATTGATGGCGCCCAATACAGAAGTCTTGATGGTTTTAATGGCATCATATTGGTAGTGGATGGGAGAAGCAGGACAAGCCAGATTATAGATTTCGTCCACATCTGCCTCATAAGGGGTTTCCACATCATGCAGTACAAA
>OHUV01001177.1_pt1 | contig 12149 bp, 10 predicted proteins | sample 1579281 | NCBI WGS metagenome assembly OHUV01 (sample SAMEA3882515, study PRJEB24775) | human gut metagenome | biome: human-associated habitat; feature: intestine environment; material: feces | place: Netherlands | collected 2009/2010
GCATGCCCGGCCCCTACAGGGTGGTGAATTGATTAATTAGTTGCTTCCCGGAAGGGTGCGCGGGAGGGGTGAATTTTCCCACTACAACAAAAGAGGAGAGGCGGGCCTCTCCTCTACTTATTTATATAGATTACTTTTTATGGTACATCCTGTCGTCTTCCTCATAGGTCGGTTCGCAGGTCAGGTACATGCCGAGTTTCTTTAAAGTGTCAGCATCCACGCTGGAGAGGATGACGGTCGAATGGATGTCGCAGCCCTTCAGGTTGGGGATCTGCTCCATGGCCTTGGCGGCGTATTCATTTTCGGAGACCGAGCTGGACAGGGCGATCAAAATCTCGTCGGTGTGCAGGCGCGGGTTCTTGCTGCCGAGGTAGTTCGTCTTGAGCGTCTGGATCGGTTCGATGGCGCGGGCGGAAACCAGATCGGTCTCCTGATCGATGCCGGCCAGCTTTTTCAGCGCGTTCAGCAGGGCCGAGGATGCCGCACCCAGCAGCGGGCCGGTCTTGCCTGTGACAATCGTGCCGTCGGCCAGTTCAATCGCAGCGGCAGGCTGACCGTCAGTGGCTTCGGACATGGCATGGGCACGCTTTTCGACCTCACGCTCACCCAGGGCAATGCCCGCCTGGTTCATGAGCAGCTCGAGCTTGAAACGCTCCGGCTTGACAACACCGCTGGCCTTCTGGTCGCAGAGGCACTTGAAATACCGGCGCACGATCTCATTCAGCGACGCTTCACGGCAGACATCGTCATCAATGATGCAGTTGCCTGCCATGTTGACGCCCATATCTGTCGGAGAGCGATAAGGGCTCTTGCCTGCAATCAGCTCAAACATTGCATTGACGACAGGGAAAATCTCCACATCGCGGTTGTAGTTGACCGTCGTCTTACCGTAGGCTTCCAGATGGAACGGGTCGATCATGTTGACGTCGTTCAGATCGGCGGTGGCGGCCTCGTAGGCCAGGTTGACGGGATGCTTGAGGGGCAGATTCCAGATGGGGAAGGTCTCGAACTTGGCGTAGCCCGCCTTGACACCGCGCTTGTACTCATGGTAGAGCTGGGACAGGCAGACCGCCATCTTGCCGCTGCCGGGGCCGGGGGCCGTGATGACCACCAGCGGGCGCTCGGTCTCGATGTAATCGTTCTTGCCGTAGCCGTCATCGCTGACGATGTGGGCCACGTCGTTGGGGTAGCCGGGAATCTTGTAGTGGCGGAAGGTGCGGATGCCCAGGCCGTTGAGCTTCTGCTCAAACGCCGTGACCTCGGGCGCATCGGTGTACTTCGTCACGCAGACGCTGCCCACAAACAGGCCGACGCCCTGGAAGGCATCGATCAGGCGCAGCACGTCCACATCGTAGGTGATGCCGTAGTCACCGCGCATCTTGTTGGCGACGATGTCCTCGGCGCTGATGACGATGACGACCTCGGCCTGCTCCTTGAGCTGCAAAAGCATCTGCAGCTTGGAATCAGGCTGAAAGCCCGGCAGCACGCGGGACGCATGGTAGTCGTCAAACAGCTTGCCGCCAAATTCCAGATAGAGCTTATTGTCAAACTGGGCGATACGCTCCCGGATGTGGGCGGACTGCATCGCAAGATATTTGTCGTTATCAAATCCGATCTTCATCTACATTCCCCTTTTCCTGTGCTTAAACCAATATGTAATCAGTATACCATTTTTCGCGGCGGCTTGCAATGGGGTGGGCGCGCTTTCCTGGCCGGAAGAGGCCCTGCGCGCCAACATTATCGCGCAGGTCAGTCTGGCGCTGAACCGCATCTGGACCGAGTGGTACCCCAGCCGCGGGTACAGCTTCAACATTACGGGGTCGCCGGGGTACGACCAGGCCTATGTCAACGGGCGCACGGTGTTTGCGGTCATGGAGCGGCTGACCGCCGAACTGTTCAACACCTTTGTCCAGCGCAGCGGCGACGCCGAACCGTACTTTACCGAATACTGCGACGGCAAGACCGTGACCTGCCCCGGCATGAAGCAGTGGGGCACGGTGGACCGCGCGCGGGAGGGCATGAACGCGCTGCAAATCCTGCGGTACTACTACGGAAACCGCGTGCAGCTGGTCACAACCGACAACATTGCCGCCATCCCGTCCAGTTATCCGGGCAGCCCGCTGCGGCGCGGCAGCACCGGGACGAATGTGCGCATCCTGCAAAAGCAGCTTTCCCGCATTGCCAAGGATTACCCGTCCTTCGGCAAGCCCGTCGTGACCGGCACCTTCGACGAAGCCACCGAGAACAGCGTGAAGAAATTCCAGAAGCAGTTCAGCCTGACGGCGGACGGCGTTGTCGGCAGGGCAACGTGGAACAAGGTGAGCTTTATTTATGTCAGCGTCAAGGACCTGGCTGAGCTGACGAGCGAGGGCGAGACTGCCGAGGGCACCCAGAGCACGGGCGGCTGGCCGGGGACTGTTCTGCGGCGCGGCAGCACGGGCAGCAGCGTGGAGCAGGTGCAGTTCTGGCTTTCGGATTTAGCGCAGTTTGATTCGTCGCTGGTGCGCGTGACGGTGGACGGCAGCTACGGCGCGGCAACCGAGCGGGCCGTGCGGGCGTTCCAGCAGAAGCAAAGCCTGACGGCGGACGGCGTGGTCGGGCAGCGCACCTGGAACACGCTGTACGCCGCGTGGGTCGACGCGCAGAGCGACCTGGGCGGTACAGCGTGGCCGGGCACGGCGCTGCGGCGGGGCGCTGCCGGCATGGAGGTGCGGCTTGTGCAGTTCTGGCTGCGGCTGGCGGCGGACAACTACAGCGCACTGCGCACCGTGACCGTGGACGGCAGCTACGGCGCGGCGACGGTCAGCGCGGTGGAGGCGTTTCAAACGCTGTTTGGGCTGACGCCGGACGGCGTCGTCGGGCGCAGCACGTGGAACAAGCTGAAGGAGGTCGGGCTGGCCGTGGCGAACAAAATTGTGGCCGCCAACGTCGCGCCCGGGCAGTTCACGACCACCACGCGGGCGGGCAGCAGCGGCACCGCCGTGCGGGCCGTGCAATACTACCTGCGGCGGCTGGCGGCCTACTACAGCGATGTGCCGCGCGTGGCCGTGGACGGAAAATTCGGCGCGGCGACGACGCGGGCCGTTAAGGCGTGGCAGTCCCGCGCCGGACTGACGGTGGACGGCGTCGTTGGGCGGCTGACGTTCCAAAGCCTGTACGACGCCGCGCAGGCACTCGAAGCCAGCGGCCCCGTTGTGCGCACGGTCAGCCTGCCCGCGCCCGCCGCCACGCTGCGCCCCGGCGACACCGGCGCGGCGGTGCTGCGGCTGAATCGGCTGCTGCTCTTTTTGAGTCAGTGGATACCGGAAATCAACTTTACGGCCAGTGACACGCCCGACAGTACCTTTGACCTCGAGTTGGAAACTGCCGTGCGCAGTGCGCAGCGGTACTTCGGGCTGACCGAGACCGGCGCGGTGACGGCGGCGGACTGGAAGGTGTTCCGCGATGCCGCCGAGCAGCTGTTAGCCGCAAACCCCGCCGGGCCCAGCCCCAAACCGGGCGGCGTCTGGCCCGCCAGTGCGCTGGCACCGGGCAGCGCCGGGCCTGCGGTCCTACAGGTGCAGAAGTGGCTGAACATTATTGCCGCTGCGGACCAGACCGCCGATTTTGTGCCCGAGACCGGCCTGTTCGACACCGAGACCCAGGCCGCGCTGGAAAGCTACCAGCTGACCGCCGGGCTGGAAACGCTGGGCGTCGTGGACGCCGACACATGGGAGAGTCTGCGTCTGGCCGCGCAGGGGCTCTGCCGCGAATGTCAGGAGGGATAAGCTATGCCAAAGGTCTACGTGTACGACTCCTATGACAACAAGTTTTTCCGCTATACTTTGCGTGAGAACGACCCGATGCCCTACAGCACCGGTACAACGCTGCGGGTGCGGGAGTTTCGCGGGTCCAGCAAGAGCAACGTGCTCTGGACGACCACCGCTGCCATGGAGGCGTGGAACCTGACCCGCCGCACCTACGGCAGCGGTATCCCGGTGGGGTACGCCTTCAAGCGCATCTGGGAGGGCGGCCACGGCACGACGAGCCAGCACTATGCGGGCGTGGCGTTCGACGTGGGGCAGAGCAGCACTGCCGCAAAGCGCCGCAAAATTTACAACGCCGCTGTGCGGACCGGGGCGTGGGGTTACGTGGAGCCGCTGTCGATGACACCCACCTGGGTACACTTTGACCGGCGGTACGGCAAGCCCGCGTGCCGCAGCACGACGGCAGGCTACCCCACCGTGCGGCGCGGCAGCCGCAACACTTACGTGCTGATTTTACAGGACGCGCTGAACGCGCTGGGTTATTCGACGAACACGCTGGACGGCATCTTCGGCCATGCGACGGAGAACGCGCTCAAGGCGTGCCAGCGGCGGTTCGGCCTGACTGCCGACGGCGTATGCGGCTGCGCCAGCTGGAAAAAGATCGCCGAGGCGACGGTGGGGATCGGCAAAACGGCGACGGTTATTGATTCTTGATTTATCTGCTGGTATAATAAACTTGTCTCCCTCCGGGAGGGAGCCAAGGAGCTGCACTATATTATATAAGGAAGTGTTCCCACATGGATATGCTGGAGTTTTTGCGCACCCGCCGCACCTACCGTCGCTTTGAACAGCGCCCTGTTGCGCCAGAGATCCTGACCGAGGCCGTCGATGCGGCACGGATAGCCAGCTGCGGTGCCAACCGCCAGACCGTGCGGTACATCGTTGTGCAGAGTGCCGACGCCGTGGCTGCCGTACAACCGCTGGTACACTGGGCCGCCTACCTGCCGCCCGAGCAGGGCCAGCCGAAACCCAACGAGCTGCCCACCGCGTTCATTGCGGTTTTGCAGGACGATAACCTGCCCGGCGCGTCCGATGTGGACGTCGGCCTGGCACTGGGCAGCCTGACCGCCGCAGCCTGGGCACACGGCGTGGGCAGCTGCATCATGGGCGCGATTGACCGCCCGGCCCTGACCAAGCTGCTGGCCCTGCCCGATGGCGTGCGCCTGTGCTACATGGTCGCACTGGGCTACCCGACGCACGCGAGCAAGCTGGTCGAAATGCAGGACGGCAGCGTCAAGTATTATCTCGATGAAAACCGCGGCTACTGCGTGCCGAAGCGCAGCATGGACGAGGTGCTGCTGAAAACGCTGTAAAAGTAAAAATCGCAGTCCCGATGATGAAATCGGGGCTGCGATTTTTGTATCCGTCAGAAGCGGCGTCTTTCAGCCTTATCCCAAAATAGCAAAGCTCTGTGCGCCCAGGGACAGCGTGTCGTTGACGATCTCCGCCTTGCCGATCGTGTACTGAATTTTCAGATCCTCGGCCAGCTCCAGCGGCAGCTCGATGGAGACCCCCGCCGGGTTGACGGCGCAGATCAGATCGCCGCGCTGCCAGACGAACGGGCGGTAGTCGTCCTTCGCCTTGGGTGCGTACAGCACCTTGAACGGCGCGTCTGCGTTCAGGTCGGCGTGTGCATGACGGAAAGCCAGCAGCGACTTCACGCTGTTCAGCAGGCTGTCGGGGTCGTCCGCCTGAGCGGCCACAGTGGGCGCATCGGCGGCAGTGTCCACAGGCAGATAGATATCCTGTGCGTCGGCGGTGGAGAAGCCGTGGTTGGCCGTGTCGTCCCACTGCATCGGCGTGCGGGAGCCCGTGCGGAAGTAGCCGCCCTCCTTGGTGGGCAGCGGCAGATAGCGCATACCGATCTCGTCACCGTAGTAGACGAAGGGTGCACCGGGCAGCGTGAAAATTGTCGCGTAGGCCAGCCGCAGCTCGTCAGTCGTCAGGCCCGCGGAGGGGCGGATCGTGTCATGGTTGCAGGTGATGAAGCACCACAGACCGTCCTTGTGGGTGGCCTTGTAGGCCGGCAGGTAATCGTCCAGGAATTTGTCAATGCCGGTGCCGGAGTTCTTGCAGAAGTACGCCTTGCCGATGTTGTGCGGGTTCGAGTCCATCGCACCGTCATAGTTGCGCATGAGCCAGTTGTAGCCGTTGCCCTGCCAATTGAGATAAAAGTCCATGTCAAAGCCGTTTTTCAGCGACATACGCGGGCCGTTCCACTCGGCGATGAGCGCGGCCTCGGGGTACTCGACGTCCAGCATATCCCGGATATTGCGCCAGATTTTGCAGGTGTACTTTTTGTTCTTAGTGTCATTCTTTACAAGGCTCGACGCCATATCGACGCGGAAGCCGTCGCAGCCCATGTCCAGCCAGAACCGCATGACGTCCTTCATGGCCTCCACCGTCGCCACGCAGGCGGGATCGTCGGTGGGCTTCTGCCACTTCTCGTTGATCTTTCCATAGCCGTAGTTCAGCGCGGGCTGGCACTTGAAGAAGTTCAGGATATACGTGCCGTTGCGTTCGGTCTCGCCGCCGATGAACGGCATCCCGTCGCCGGAGGCAAAGCAGGAATCCGTCCAGATAAAGCGGTCCGAGTATTCGTTGTGCCCGGGCTTGCAGCTGGCCTTGAACCACGGGTGTTCCTCGCTCGTGTGGCCGGGCACCAGGTCGAACAGCACACGGATGCCCTTCTCATGCGCGGCCCTGAACAGCGCGGCGGCGTCCTCGTTCGTGCCGTAGCGCGGGGCGATCTTTTTGTAGTCGCGCACATCATAGCCCGCATCCTTGAACGGCGAATCAAAGCAGGGGTTGATCCACAGGGCATTGCAGCCCAGGTCCCTGATATAGTCGAGCTTAGCAATAATGCCCTGCAAATCACCGATGCCGTCGCCGTTGGTATCATAGAAGCTCTGGGGGTAGATTTCATAGAACACTGCGTCTTTCAGCCACTGTTTCATGAGATGTCTCCTTTACTATAATAGACAGATAGAATATCCACGGCAGCCCGCAGGGCGCATTTCCTGTGCGCTCGGGAGGTTTTCCCCGCCGCGCACGGCCACGGGCGGATATGGAATCCGCCCCTACGGCGCTCCCTGTCAGTTTGCCGCTTCATGAGTATGGAAACGTTTCATCCGTTTCTACCCCTATACTATCCCCTTCTTCTCCCTTTGTCAACGCAGCAAAACAGACAAAATAAACCACAAATTTTCTACATTTACATCAAAAACCGACATATTGCTAAATTGTGAACATTTCATTGACAAATTACGAACATCGCGGTAAAGTAGTAGCCACAAGCGATTGTAAAATTTAATAGGAAAGAGGGATTCATTCAAATGAATACGCTTGTAATCGTTCTGATTGCCGCGGTTGTCCTGGTATGTGCGTACGCCGGATATGGCCGCTGGCTCGCCAAGACCTGGGGTGTCGACCCCAACGCCAAGACTCCTGCTGTGCGGCTGGAGGATGGCAAAGACTACGTTCCCACCAACGGCTGGACGGTGTTCGCCCACCAGTTCTCCTCCATCGCAGGTGCAGGCCCTGTCACCGGTGCCATCCAGGCTGCCGCGTTCGGCTGGCTGCCTGTCCTGCTGTGGGTCCTGATCGGCGGCGTTTTCTTCGGCGCTGTCACCGACTTCGGTGCGCTGTACGCCTCCGTCAAGAATGACGGCAAGTCCATGGGCCTGCTGATCGAGAAGTACATCGGCAAGACGGGCCGCAAGCTGTTCCTGCTGTTCTGCTGGCTGTTCTGCGGCATCGTCATTGCTGCTTTTGCAGACATGGTTGCCGGCACCTTCAACGCCTTTGACGCCGACGGCGCACAGGTCGAGGCCGCTTTCACCAACGGCTCTGCGGGCATGGTCTCCATCATGTTCATGGTGTTCGCCGTCATCTTCGGCCTGATCCAGAAAAAGTTCAACTTCTCCGGCTGGAAAGAGGCCGTCGTCGGCATCGCCTTTATCGTGCTGTCCTTCGTGGTCGGTATGAACTGCCCCATCATCCTGGGCAAGGCTGCCTGGAGCTACATCACCTTCATCTACATCTTCTTTGCGGCGGTTCTGCCCATGTGGCTGCTGAAACAGCCCCGTGACTACATGACCACCTTCATGTTCGGCGCTATGATCGCCGGTGCGATCGTCGGCCTGCTGGTCGCCCACCCCACCATGAACCTGCCCGTTTTCACCGGCTTCAACAATGAGAAACTCGGCACCATGTTCCCCATCCTGTTCGTCACGGTTGCCTGCGGTGCAGTCTCCGGCTTCCACAGCCTGGTTTCCTCCGGTACTTCTTCCAAGACCGTTGAGAACGAGAAGGACATGCTGAAGGTCGGCTACGGCGCCATGGTGCTCGAGAGCCTGCTGGCTGTCCTGGCCCTCTGCGTTGCCGGTGCTGCCGCTGCTGCGGACGGCACCCCCGCCGCCGGTACCCCGTTCCAGATCTTCAGCCGCGGCGTCGCAGGCTTCTTTGAGATGTTCGGCGTGCCCGTTTCCATCGCTACCGTCTTTATGACGATGTGCGTTTCCGCTCTGGCCCTGACCAGTCTGGACGCCGTGGCCCGTATCGGCCGCATGAGCTTCCAGGAGCTGTTCAGCGTGGACGACATGGAGCACGCTGAGGGCTGGCGCAAGCTGTTCTGCAATGTGTACTTCTCCACCTTCATCACGCTGGTGTTCGGCTTTATCCTGACCAAGATCGGCTACGCCAACATCTGGCCTCTGTTCGGTTCTGCCAACCAGCTGCTGAGCGCACTGGTGCTGGCTACCCTGTGCGTGTTCCTGAAGGTGACCGGCCGCAGCAACAAGATGCTGTTCCCCCCTCTGGTCATCATGCTGTGCGTTACCTTTACCGCATTGGTGCAGCGCCTGATCGCTATGGTCAAGGCCATCAGCACCGCCGCTTCTGTTACCATCCCTGCCGGTGAGACCACCTGGGGCGCTGTGTTCATCGCAAACGGCCTGCAGCTGATCCTTGCCGTGCTGCTGATCGTGCTGGGCCTGAACATTGTGTTCCACTCCTTCTCTGCATACAAGAAGGCCGAGCACAACAGCGAGGCAAACGTCTGATTCTGCCATTCACAATCCTGTTTTCAATAAACAAAACGCCGCTGACGATGCACAAAGCCGTCAGCGGCGTTTTGTTGTGGAAGCGTATTTTATATGTAAGCCCGGAAAATCTGCGGATTTTCCGGGCTTACATTTTCACAGACTGAGGAAAAGAGAAACGGCCTATTATAAATGACAGCTTTCCCAGCTTTGCAGAGCGGCCAGCTGGGTCTCGGTATGGAACCAGTGCTCCCCGCCCTCCAAAATGGTCAGGTGCGCCCCGGTCTGCTGCCGGAACTGCTCCATGGCGGTGTGCCCGGTAAGGGGGTCTGTATCAGCATAGAGCACCTGTGTAGGCACTTTCCAGTGCAGCGGGTGCTCCCGCACCCAGCACAGATACGGCCACGAAAGCGTCTTCCCAAAGTCTGTGGGGATCTCCCCTGCCGCGCGCAGCTGCTCCTCCGTTACTCCTGCCTGCTGCATCAGGTCAAGGATCAGCTTTTCCATATCCACCACCGGGGAGACAAGCAGTGCCTTTTCCGGCGTTTGCGTCTGCAACGCCTGCATGGCAAACCACGCACCGATGCTGACCCCATACACCCGAATATGTTTCCACACCGGCTGCATCCGGGCATAGACCGTTTGCAGTTCCCGGGTGACCACCCACGGCACCAGCTTTTCCGGGCTGTTTTTCCGGGTGCCGTGCTCCGGCAGATCGACAGCCAGCACCTGCCAGCCTGCCGGGCAAGCTGTGCGGGCAAAGCGGGCAGCCTCGGCTGCGCTGCCGTTTTTGCCGTGGACGTAGAGATAGACCCGGCGGCTGCGCTTGCCGTACAGGACAGCCGGGATGCCTGCGATCTCAAGCTTGATTTTTTCCATAACGGCTCCCTCCTGTTTTGGGGCGTTTTGCGCCCTGTTTTCTCTATGATAGCACAAGCAACAGCCAAACACAAACAGGAAGAAACTAATGCTAACACAATTTTGAATGGCCTCCGCTGCCGCTCTGGCCATTGTTCAAGGAAAGTATATTTTAATATTTGAGGTTCTGAAACGCCTGCGTGCGTTTCAGAACCTCTTTTTCACAGAAGGGGTCGTAACTGGAAACGGCTGCTGTTACCTCTTACGTCCTCTCCCGTGAAAATGGGATAACGGAGCGTCCGCAGACGCTCCGTTATCCCGAAATAATAAATCATAATTCCGCTGAATATGGCCAAAGCGCAGCGGAGGCCATTTGAAATCGTCCTGCACAAAAAGAGCCACCGCACAAACTTGTGCGATGGCTCTTGGGGTAGTGCTTTAGGTTTTTCTTAGCCGAAGATGTTGATCAGGATACCAGCAGCAACGGCAGAACCGATAACGCCGGCCACGTTGGGGCCCATGGCGTGCATCAGCAGGAAGTTGGAGGGGTTCTCACTCTGGCCGACCTTCTGGGAGACACGAGCGGCCATAGGCACGGCGGAAACGCCGGCGGAACCGATCAGGGGGTTCACCTGACCGCCGGTCAGCTTGTACATAACCTTGCCGCACAGCACACCGGCTGCGGTGCCGAAGGAGAAGGCGATCAGACCCAGCACGATGATGAACAGGGTGCGGGTGTTCAGGAAGGTGTTTGCACTGGTGGTGCAGCCAACAGACAGAGCCAGGAAGATGGTGATGATGTTCATCAGCTCATTACCGGCGGTCTTCTGGATACGATCCACAACGCCGCACTCCTTCATCAGGTTGCCCAGCATCAGCATACCGACCAGAACGGCGGCATCCGGCACGATGAGGGAAACAATGATAGCGACCATGATGGGGAAGATGATCCTCTCGGTCTTGGAGACGGTGCGCAGCTGCTTCATGACCACAGAGCGCTCCTTGGAGGTGGTCAATGCCTTCATGATGGGCGGCTGGATAACGGGCACCAGTGCCATGTAGCTGTACGCTGCCACAGCGATGCTGCCCAGCAGCTCAGGTGCCAGACGGGAGGTAACGAAGATAGCGGTGGGGCCGTCGGCACCGCCGATGATGGAGATGGCAGCGGACTGCTTCTGGGTGAAGTCCACCAGACCGGTAGCGGCCAGCAGACGAGCGCCCATGTAAGTACCGAAGATACCGAACTGTGCGGCAGCGCCCAGCAGCAGGCTCTTGGGGTTGGAGATCAGGGGTGCAAAGTCGGTCATGGTGCCGATGCCGAGGAAGATCAGCGGCGGGTAGATGCCCAGCTTAACGCCCATGTAGAGCATATCGGCCAGACCGCCGTTGTTCAGGATCTCGACCCACATGGGGTGCTCCAGACCGTCACCGACGAAGTACTGCATGTGGATGATGCCGCTGCCGGGGAGGTTGGCAAGGATCATGCCAAAGGCCATGGGTAGCAGGATCAGGGGTTCGAACTCCTTGACGATGGCGAGGTACAGCAAAAAGCAGCCCACGCAGATCATCACGGCGTACAGCCAGCCGCCGGGCTGGCCAAACTGTGCAAAGCCGGAACTTTGGAAAATACCGACCAGAGTATCAATAAACTGTGTCATGCTCTTCCTCCTGTGTTAAAACGGGGCCGTGGTGTCGTTCACGCCGGCCTTGCCCCAGCCATTTTTGCCACGACGCACTGCCTTAAGGGTGTACTTGCCGTTGCCCATTGCATGGATAGCAGCCATAATGGCGGCCACCACGTCACCGGGGATGCCCTCCTCTACCTGAGGAGCGGGCGCAGCCTGCTGTACCGGAGCGGCAGCGGGCTTTGCGGCGGGTGCCTGCGCAGCAGTCTTAGCGGCCTTCTTCTTGGCATTCATCGAGTCGAAGATCTTGCCCTCCAGCGTGATGATAGCCATCAGCAGCACGAGGATCAGGAACACCAGCACGATACCAGTAATGGTAACGACCACATCGAAACCTAAGTCCATGGTTTTTCCTCCTGTTTGTTGGATACTGCAAGCGATACAACATCGTTAGCAGAAAATCAATTTGGGTATAGTATACCGTATTTTGCCATTCATTTCAACAAAAATTAACAAATTTTATTTTTGCTGCTTTGTGATATGACATGGACAAAACGAACCAAGCTTAGCGGCGGCCGATGCGAGGGGTAGCATCCGTAAAGCCGGTTTCCAGCTTATCACCGATAGAAAGGCTCTGTGCCGTGCCCAGTGCAACACAGTTTACGGGGTCCGGCGAGACGGTGACCTCCACCTTTAGTTCCTGGCTCAGATATTCGGTCAGGCCGTGCAGCTGGGCACCGCCGCCGGTCAGCATAACGCCGTTACGGTAGATATCACCTGCCAGTTCGGGCGGGGTCTTTTCCAGCACCTGATGGGCT
>OHUV01001180.1_pt1 | contig 12100 bp, 20 predicted proteins | sample 1579281 | NCBI WGS metagenome assembly OHUV01 (sample SAMEA3882515, study PRJEB24775) | human gut metagenome | biome: human-associated habitat; feature: intestine environment; material: feces | place: Netherlands | collected 2009/2010
AGCCGCCGGAGCGGTGCTTAAGCCGTCAGGCGGGAATTGTGCGGTGTTGCCTTTATAATTATTGTAAATTATACCACCGATAAGCCGCCTGCGTCAATTTATGGGGGAATTTAACAGAGGGAGATAAAATTTTCTCCATACTATGTATAGAAATGCACAACTGGACTAAAAAGCAGAGAGCCATCCCCGTAAGAGGATAACTCTCTGCTATTTTTGTAAAGCCTTTTCTGCAAGTTTGGTGTCAATGTGGTGTCAAATCAGCCAAACCGGGTTGATAAAAGGCGTAGAATCAATGCTTTTTAGTCGATGGGCTTCATCGTGGGAATTCTGATCCTATGTGCCCTACAAGGCTTCGTGATGCTTTGACATCACTTGCTTGCTAATCAAACATCCCTCAAACTACGCTTTTATTTTCCTTCGTTTGTTGTCAATTTGCTGTCATTCAATGATTTTGCTGTCATTTTGAGCGCCCCATCAGAGCGCTTCTTCAACGATTAAAAAATGTCCAGTTTTGCAGCCAGTCTTTCAAAAGATTCCTGCTTTTTCTGCTCAGTCGCTTCAGCGTAGACATCCATAGTCGTTTGGATGTCCTTGTGCCCCATGACCGATTGGATGACTTTCAGGTTTGTTTCGTTTTCGCAAAGCCTTGTGCAAAAAGTGTGCCGCAAGTGATGCGCCGAGAAATCAGGTAGCAAAACAGCTTCACGGTGTTGCTTCTTTGCAGCGACTTCCTCAGTTGCATTATAATCTGCAATGATCCTTTTGATGGCGCGATTGACAGATTGCGGATTCGGAACATTACCAAAGCGGTTGCAGAAGATGAAGCCTGTCATACCGTCGATTTCAACATCACACTGACCGGATTCTTCCTGTTCTTCTTTCAGCATCTCGAAAGCATCTTTCACCGTATCAAGCATTGGAATCGTCCGAATACCTGCATTAGTCTTAGGCTTTGAAATATGCAGAATCCGTTTGAAATGAAAGTGCAGGGAATTGATCGAGCACTGGCGGACAAGGTTTTTGCAGTTTGCGATTATTACTTGCAGGGAAAAGTTGCAAAGCATTCTCGCCACCTCTATGATATTTTTATAAGTTACTGCCGCTTGTTCCACAGGATGAGAATTTTAAAGAATTGGTAAAAGAGGTACGAGCAGTTCGCGAACAATCGGTCATTTGCCCATCTGCATTGCCGGAAGCCAATGTTCCAGAATTACTTGAAAAAATCATAAAGGAAAAAGCATATAAGCAGGACTATGATAGTCTGACAACGCAGCTGTTGGAAGAAAACGTGCCGTATGATACGGTGATAGCTGCATTGAAGGAGGTTGCAGAAAGCAGCCTTTTTGAAAATAACTAAAAATTGAGAAGCCAGCCACAGGACTTTCCCTGAAGCCCCGTGGCTGACCCTTTCATTTGTATCACAGATACTCTATTACCCAAAAATAAAAAAGTTCGGTTTTTGGGTAATAGCATTTTCTCACTGTATACCAAATGAGAGCGTTTTCATCTGCAACCCGCAGCGAAGAATGCAAGTATAGCCAACTAAGATTTTGCACACGCGTGTGCAAAAATTCTGTATCCGGGAACAACATTTCCCCCTAAGGCCTCTACGCGCAGCGTAAAAGCAATCTGCAATGATTACGTTGGAGAGGACAACAGCTTCATAACCAGTCCACGCATCGTTTCCTCTTCCGATATGGTGGTGTCCCTTCTCGCCCGTCTCATTGAAATGTTGCTAGATTTATCTGCAAACTTTTCAATGAGTCTGTTGTTTTTACTCTTGCGTTGGAGTATAACGTTCAGTTCTTGACAAGAAACCTATAAATTTGCTACTATAACAACAACATCTCCCCCAGGCCTCTACGCAAAGCGTATGCACACTTGGGAGAGTTTTGTTTGTTAATATCAGAGAGGCTGTGAAGTGAGAATTTTACGGAATACGGAACGATTCCAAATACCGTTCAAAAATCTCACAGTTGACCAAGGTTACCTTGTCAATTTTGTAAACAGCCTTAGCTTCTTTAGCGAGCGCTGTGAATTTTGTCAAACCCATGCTGTACTTTTCAGCACCCTCTTGGTAGCGAACGAATTTCTTGGCGTTCTGCTTTGTTTTATCAACGTCTTTACGCGAATAAGCCATAATAAAACTCTTTTCGTTTTAGCTTGCCCTGTTTTCTGTTCTGGGATCGTAATCTTGAAGTTTTATCTTTTTTGTGCATCAGCCTCACAATCTTTATAATATGGACATGTCACGCAGCAACCTCTGCAACACTTATACGAATCATTCGATACCCAGTGCCGAATGCGGGCAATAACCTCCGATAAAGCTGTCATTCGATGCATTGACCGCACATCTTTTCTTTCTCTGCAATCTTCACCTTGCAGACAACCGCATTGTCCAGTACATAGACAACTTTGGCCGTGGCGCTGTCTCCGATTTTGTCATACAACCGCCCGGCGCTGATGCAGTCGCCCAAAACCGTGTGCGGGCTGTTTGCCACATAACCCGCGCAGCCAAGACCAGGCAGCTCTGCCTTGATTGCTTCGCTGTCATATTCATTGTCAGGCTCTTTGACCAGCTTTACCTTTTGCCCAACCGCAAAAGGCTTGCTGCCAAAATGGAACTTCAATCCGGTGATCGTGATAAATGCTTTCATAGGGAACCTCCTGCCATTTGCATAAACTGTTGTGTTACCAATCCAACTCGTCCATAGCGTCATCTACGCCTGCTGCGTAGTCCGGGTCGCTGTCGTAGCGATCCTCATCGTAGTCGTCATCATCATAGATGGCATCGTAGCCATCGTCATAGGAATCATACGTCTTGTAGGATTTTTTGCTGCTGGAGTAAGAGCTGCTGTACGAAGATTTGGAGCTGTAAGAAGTGCTGCTCTTGGTGGAAGATTTGGAAGGGCGATGTACCCAGCAGTAGGCAGAGTCCTTATCCGCTTCTCGCGTGCAGCCGTCCTTGATGCAGGTGTATTTATGCTTTGTGCTGGAGCTGCCGGACGGTCTGGAGCCGCTGCCGGAGACGCTGGAATTGCTCTTAGTAGGTTTATGTACCCAGCAATAGGCAGAGCCCTTAGCCGCCTCTCTGGTGCAGCCACTCTTGATACAGGTATACTTGGCAGCGAATGCGCCGATACACAAAATGCAGGCAGTCAGCGTAACGAGCATTGCGCAAAGAATGCTTTTCCAAATAGTCTTTTTCATGGTAAAGTCCTTTCTGTCATGTACGATATTTTACCGGTGACGTTTTCCGTCAGAAATCATCACCGCCGAAATCATCCGAACCAAAGTCGTCTGAACCAAAGTCATCAGAATCAAGATCGTCCGAATCGAGGTTGTCCTCATCGTTATCGAACTCATCCATCAGCGCTTTACGGCTTTCCTCTTGGATACGATCCATTGCCAGAGAATAGTGAATATATCCGTCAATGCCCTTACCATAGACCCCGAAATCCATATCCTTCAGCATAGTGGTTACCTCCGCTTTGTATTGGGGAAGGGAACCGTTCCTTTCGATACTTCTATTATAAATCATGGCCTGTCCTATAATTTGGACTTTAAACACATTGTACGAAATTATACAATTCTCTGCTTTGATACAAACAAGCGCTCTCTGCAAATTCGCCTCATCTAGAGGATTTGCAGAGAGCGCCTGTTAAATCTACTGTTTCATCACCCGATAATTTTCATCTTTGGGTCTTCAAGTATTATGAATAAGGGATACAAAGGCAAACTGGGAGTTATCAATTTCCCATATCGATAATTTCTTAGTTTGATGTAAATCGCTGTTTTTTTAGTTTTTTATCAAATGAAGTACGTCCCGTCTATTCGGTAAAACGGTACATCTTTACATCATCTTAATAGAGCTTTGCACCTGCCGGAATGTGGTCATCTACCATCAGAAGATGAAGCTTTTCTTCGCCTTCTTCTTCATGAATAGCACTGAGGAGCATACCGCAAGAGTCAATGCCCATCATCGCTCTCGGTGGAAGATTTGTGATAGCGATAAGAGTCTTTCCAACCAGTTCCTCCGGCTCATAAAAGCTATGAATACCGCTTAAAATGGTTCTGTCTGTGCCTGTTCCGTCATCAAGAGTAAACTGTAACAGTTTCTTTGACTTCGGTACTGCAACACACTCTTTAACCTTTACTGCACGGAAATCTGACTTGCTGAATGTATCGAAGTCTACTTCTTCCTCAAATAAAGGCTCAATCTTTACATTAGAGAAATCAATCTTCTCCGGCTCAGCTTTTACCTCTTCTGAAGGCTTAGAACTTACGCCATTTTCATCCTTTACGCCACCAATGCTCTTCATTGTCGGGAGCTTTTTCGCTCCTGCTGTAAAGAGCTGTAAGATGATTTACATTTCTTTAAATCATTACAATATTTTCTTTAGCAAGCTGTACTAAAATAACCAAATTCGCAGCCTTTTTTGGTCATATATTAGTCATATTAAATTTTTTTGGTCAATTGCCTAGCCCTCAAATCAGAGGACTCTTTTCTATATTATATTGTTGTTTCTAAAACACATCCATGTTCTTGGCAAGTTTCTCCAAAGCCTCTCTAGTAACCTCCGGATTTGCCTCCGCATAAATGTTCATGGTTGTGCTGACATCTGCATGTCCCATTACTTCTTGAATAACTTTTACATTGGTTTCGTTCTCACAAAACCTCGAAGCAAATGTGTGTCTAAAAATGTGACATGAAAACCTGGGCAACATTATAGGTTCTCTCTTCTTTTTCTTTGCCTCTACCTCTTCTTCGGCATTGTGAGTATCAACGATTCTCTTGATTGCACGATTTACTGCCTGCGGATTATGTGGATTTCCAAACCGATTAGTAAATATAAAGTTTGTCATTCCATCAACCTCTGCAACACAAAAACCTTCTTCATACTGGCGCTGATATTCAGACTTGAGCACTTCATACACCGGTCCCATCATTGGAATTGTCCTTATTCCTGCTTCTGTTTTAGGTTCTGAAACCCGGAACTCACACTTGAATGAATTATCAGATCTTGTGTAATAGGTAAGACTATGGTTAATATTGATTGTTCGTTTCTTCATATCAACATCGTCCCATCTGATGCCTATTGCCTCACCGATTCTGCATCCAGTTCCAAGCAGAAATACAAAAAACGGATACCAATGGAAGAAAAACGGATTCTTCGCAACATAGTCAATAAATTCTCTCTGCTGCTCTACTGTCAGTGCTCTTCGGCTCTTTCTAGCACCACCATTTCTTTTTTTCACCTCGGCATAAGCTCCATCTACATGATTTCTTCTTATTTACTTGCCAATCCTTCTATCTTTTTTATAAGCTCATTTGACTTCTTGGCTGTGATAAATTTTGCAGACTGCACAGAATCAACCAATAATTTTAATTCTGCAAGTTCAAACTGTCTGTTACCTATATGATAGGAATATGTCCTGTCTTCCTGCGTTCCTATAACATCCAGACCATACACTCTTAAATTTTCAATGTCATTATATAAGCTTTTGCGCTCCGCACTTATATCATACGCAGCGAGTGCATCTATAATCTCCGGCATAGTAATACTGTGCGTTTCATCAGTCCGCTCCAGAAGAATTTTCATAAGATATATCAGTTTCAATTTCTGATTTGATGATTTAGGCATATAGCACCTCCAAACTCCCCGATAAAACTAAAAACTTTTCTTATATGATACCATAAACAACCATATAAGAGAAGTTCCTTCATTCCTGCAAGTCCTTATGTCGGTACACTATTATATTTTTTCTGCATTTGCTACTTTGCAGAGCAACATATCACAATTAAAACCAGTACTATAATAGCAATTATTAATAAAACAGGCTGGGTAAATAACCATAATACTGCGAATAGCAATACAAAAAATCCTACAAATTTACCGATTGCAGCTATTCCTGAATAATCCCCATCACAAGCGGCAATGATTGAACCAACAACAAATATTAAAATAAACGTCAATATATGCATAACTGCCACCTCCGTAAATGTTCTATTTAACTCATTTATCATGCATCTGTTCCTTATGCTTTATTTATAGCACTTTATACTGTCCAATAATCATCCCTTGTATATCGAATTAATGTTCTGTATTGCAACAAATCGGTATTAAAAAAGGACGCAGAATCTCTCAGCTTCTGCCCTCTCCGGCTCTGTCTGTTTCTTTGCCTTCACATTCTCCATATGCTTTTCCTTATCAAGCTGCACATTCATAGCCAGATTATCCAGTTTATCAATCGAAGCATCCAGATGAAGCTCCATTGATACAAGCATCTTTTCCACTGCTTTCATAGGTGCAAGCACAGCCTTTGTAATGGGATGTTTCTGCTCTTTCTGTGAATAATCCACTTTTGTCTTGTCAGCAAAAGTACGAAATGCATTGGCTACTGTCTGACCAGCCTCACGAAATCCTTTTGCAAGAAGTGCTGTCTTTGCTATATCCTTGTCCGTGGTCTTGATTAGAATAATTTTCCTTGATGCATAGACGGATATAGAACTCCATTTCCTCATCTGTCTTGCATCCAGACATTATCAGCAAGTGATTCGTCCAGCTAATTTGTGTCACCAGTGGTGTCACAATTTCATTATCCTTGTAAGTCTCATAAAATTTTTTCATTCTATAAAGACCTCTTCGGTTAAATCCCTTAATACCAGGAAATGTCTCCTGTATTTCTCTTGAAATCTCATCTATATATGCATCGCCATACGAAGCGTGTTCCGTATGAATCTCCCTTCGCTATTTCAGTTGTTCCTATAACGCAAAAAGAGGACATCTTCTAAATTTCTTTAAAAAATGTCCTCTAAGTAATACAATCTTTTATTTTACTCTCTTAATACAGCTTAGCTCCAGCAGGAATTGCGTCATCTAACATAAGCAGATTCAGTCCTTCGTGTCCGTCATACTCGTACACTGCTGAAATCAACATTCCTTCTGATGGGATTCCCATCATCTTTCTTGGTGGAAGGTTTGTGATTGCTACGCATGTCTTTCCAACAAGCTGCTCTGGCTCATAGTACTCATGAATACCGCTTAAAATAGTACGTTTCTTGTCAGTTCCATCATTTAAAGTGAACTTGAGAAGCTTCTTTGACTTTGGCACTGCTTCGCAGGCTTCAATCTTTACGACTCTGAAATCAGATTTTGCAAATGTATCAAAATCTACAAATTCCTCAAAAAGTGGCTCGATTTTTACTTTTGAAAGATCAAGCTGTACGCTCTCTGCGGACACACTTGTTGTCGGCTCACTTGCTGCAGGAGCTGCTTCGGAAGTCTTAGAAGCCTTCTTGTCAGAGTCTAATGACTTCATTGTCGGGATTTCACATCAATTTAATTTACATTGACGCTTTTTCCTTTAATAAAGCCTTTTTCGGTGTTCCAACATTATTATAATAACATATTTATGCTGATTACACCACTCGAATTTGTCGTACTCTTGTCGTATGGCACACATTTTGTCGTACTCTCGTCAGTCCATGCCGGACTCTTTCCTAAAATACATCTAAATTGTGTGCTAAATTTTGAATTGCTTCCTGCTTTTTAGTATCGGTAACTTCCGCATAAATATCCATGGTTGTTTCGATATTTGCGTGTCCCATAATAGACTGAATTACCTTTAAGTTTGTTTCATTTTCGCAAAACCTTGAACAAAAGGTATGTCGCAAATGATGACATGAAAAATGTGGTATTATCACAGGCTCTCTGTGCTGTTTTGCAGCTTTTACCACTTCTTCTGCATTGTGTGCTTCATATATACGCTTGATTGCTCTGTTTACAGCTTGCGGATTATGGATATTGCCAAAACGATTCATAAAGATAAATCCTTTCATCCCATCAATCACTGTTTCATTAAATCCATGTTCCTTCTGGTCATCCAATTCCATCTGGAGTGCATCATAAACCGTATCCATCATCGGAATCGTGCGTATACCAGCTTCTGTCTTTGGAAGAGATACAGCAAATGAACATATCGGATGTTCTTTGAACTCTCTACTGTAATAAACCACGCTATGATTGATACTGATCGTCCTTTTTTCAAAATCAATGTCTTCCCATCGGATACCGATTGCTTCTCCAATTCGACAACCTGTTCCAAGTAGGAACTTAAAAAATGATGCCCAGTGGTAAAATGTAGGACTTTCATCAATATAGCGTATAAAGGCTCTCTGTTGTTCCACTGTCAAAGCGTGTCTCACACCATGATTTTTCCCCGGTTGCTTTTTAATCTGTGCCATTACTCCATCGCTTGGATTAACACGAATGATGTTATCACGCACAGCAAGCTGAAATGTCGGGTGTAAAACAGTATGAATTGTTTCTAGCGTATTTATCTGCATTTCCTTTTCTTTCAACAAATGCTGATAGAACTGCAATACATCAGAATACTTCACAGCGGCAATTTTCTTCTTGCCAAATCCACCTCGTATAAAGCGATCATACATATATTTATAGTTCCGCATTGTTGTTTCCCTCAACTCTGCCTTTGTCGATATATATCTGTCAAAAACAAAATTGATTGTAGATGTTCCGGCTGCATACGCATCCAACCCATCAAGCTGATCTTTCATCAGTTTAACTTCTCTCTCCCGCAATTCCATGATGTCCTTAGAATAGATGCTCCGGCGCTTTCCTTCCGGATCAACATAAGTATATACATACTTACCATCGCAACTGCGTTGAGTTTCGCCTTTTCTTAATACTCTCCCTTTGTTATCCTTTCTTGATTTCGCCATCTCGTCTCCTCTCTCAAGGAAAGAGATTTTGTACTAGCTACTCAGCCGGTTTATCCATTGCATACTGCATATCAATACCTCTTTGTAGCACCTGTGTTATGGTCATGTCATGTTTGGACGCATATCCTTTCAGTCTTGCAGCTTCTTCCTCCGTCAGTTTTAATCCGATAAGAGTTTTTTTAGGATTATCAGACTTCGGTCTACCTGTTCTAGCCACAATATACACCTCCATCCATTTCATAATCATTATACTTTCTGTTTAACCAAAAGTCAAGTGAATTTTGGTTAAACCAAAATCTTTTTCCTTGTCTGCAAAATTTATTTCACCCGAAATGACTCAAGATATTGGTCAAACACATCAAGGTCTACTAACACCATTCTGTCTATCTTCAGAATTGCTCCCGCATCTTTGGCAAGAGTCTGAAATTTATTCATACCCATGCTGTACATTTCTGCCCCTTCCTTATATCTGACCAGTCTTTTTTTATTTATTACCTTTGGCATCCTCTGCATTACTCAAATCCTCCTTAAATTTAACACGCATTTTATCTGCCAATGACAACCTACAATTCACTTGCCGGCTCTCATAGGCAGATAAAAATGCAATACAGGTGACAGATCATTACTCTGCCCACATCGGTCTTGCACCGTCATTCAAATTGACCGGACTGCAAATTTCCTTACAATCCGGAAGTATCATTATCACGGATATGCTTCATCGCCCTGTGTTACTGCCACACATTTTGTCAGATCATCTCGCTCCATACCTTTACTTCAATGTAATGTTTCAACATTTCCTCACATTCACTCCTAGCAAAGAGCAGGTACATCTTGGCGAATCTACCTAGTGGCTCCACATATCCTCACGTCCTGTATGCAAAAAATATTCAGTTGTCAAGGTACAGGGTGCATACGCAGCAATCAGCGAATGGAAAGGGACAATGCTAACCGCCTGTTATGCAACTTCAAAAGCCAATATCTTTGTGATCAGCTTTGTTTCTAATCTGCGACGCAGAGTTTCATCAATGCAGTAGTGTACCTGTCCACTTTCGTCATACAGCTTTCTTGTGGACAATTTGATTATGTACCCTTCATAATGTTTTAACACGGCATTGATTGCACTCACATCGCCCTCTGATGCTGCCTTTATAATATGGAAAGGCAACAAATTTTCTTTATTTCTGGTTTTAGACATCTTTTTCATCTGCTATTCCTTCCATGATCTTTCTCAAAATTTCCAGTGAGCGTGTTCTGTGTTCATGAATGGTACTGCGAACCAGATTCATTTCTCTTGCAATATCTGCATCGCTCATCTCCATGAAATAGGAAAGTAAAATAACATTCCTTTTTCTTTCCGTAAGTTCTTTTAATGCTTCCGCAATCAAAGTATTTTTTACTTCAATATCATAGCCATGCACTTCAAAATGATGATTTTCTGTTCCGTACTCATCCATAGTAAATAATTTGCTCAGCTCCTTTTCTGACAGTTCAGAGAATGTGACTTCGTGTTTTCTGCGATAGTCCATGTGCTTGTAATAATTGACAGCTTCGCCTTTTAATGCCATCTGGCACAAACGGTCAAACTGATGCCTGACGGTCATTTCATCCTTAGAAGAAGGTTGCCCCATACGAGTTCACCTCCTCCCGTTCCGAATGACAAGGCACTTGCCTTTTTCCCTTCCGGTGTATCTCCCAAATGAAACCGGGGAGATGTTCGGGTGGATTGAAAAATTTTTATAGAAATTTTTCTGTATACAAAAAACGTCCTCGCAGGCACACACCCACAGGACGCTGTTCATATCTGATATTAAATTTTCTCCACACTCTACGAGTGCGTATAATGCACTTTCAACTGTAGCATCTGCCGCATTACTTAAAATGCGACCTATTTACCTGCCCTTTCACGCACGAAACGGTACAGTATTTTCCAAATACAAAAATATCCTTTCAACGGTTCAGAATACATAACTCTCCCAAACACATTCAAAGGATAAAAAAGCATGTGAAAAAACCTTTGAACATTGCGTTTTTTTATATGCAATATCCAAAGTTTCTTATTTCATTAAAGTGTACTATATCCCTCTGTTTTAATGCGTTATTAGTTCATTTCTTTTTCAAATCGTGAACTATACACTATATACGGAGGTGCATGATATGGCTAAATCTAAGAAAATTGATAAAGACATGGGTTTTCGCCTGAAGAAAGCCAGATTAGACCAAAAGCTGACTTATGATGAGTTATCCGAAAAATCCGGTGTCTCATCAAGATATATCAAAGAGATTGAAAATCATGGCAATGTTCCAAGTCTTGAAAAACTCGGACAACTCATTCGTGCTTTACATATCTCTGCCGATCCGTTTTTTTATCCGGCAGCTCCAACCGATAATCTGGATTACCAAAGGCTACTGGTTTATCTTTCAGAATGTACGGACGATCAGATCACCACTATTCTTGCACTTGTGGAAGCCTATCTTCGTACATATAAAACCCATGAGACAGAATAGCAGAAAGATTTCGATTTTTTCTGGATTATTTCTGAATTATTCTGAAGAAAAACAGGGTGGTCAGCTTCCCGGTAAGCCATCCACCCTGTTTGAACTATTTTTTGATATGCATAAGCACTTCTTTCACTTTATTTCTTTCCTTTAAAATCCCCAATCCGTCAAATATCTGCATTACATCTACCATCCCCTGATAGTAGGCTCTTTGTTCTTCTTGAAAATGAGCGTGATCCACTATATCCATATAATTTTCAAAAAATTCTCTGTGCTCTGCTGAAAGCTCAGCCAACACCGTTTCATATTCCCGATTCGCCTTTTTCAATGCTTTATCTGCATTTTCCGATTCGTTTGTATGAACAGAATACTCTCGTTCTTCTGCTTCGCTTCTAAGCTCCTCCAATACCTCTGCTACTGTTTCAAATACTTCGTTCATTTTGTATCCACCTTTCCATATAAGTATTGCATTTTGCAGTCAGTATTATCAATCCCAATATTACATCAAATAAATTTATTTTCTTATACTTCATCTTTAGAAAGTTGGTATTTGAATGAAGATTTACTGGAATAAAGAAAACAATTCCAAAAACCTTATTGGACAACGTGTAAAAGAATTACGAGCCGAAAAGCATATATCACAAAAAGCATTAGCTGAACAACTCCAACTTGCCGGATATGAATTTAGTGATTTGACTGTATTACGCATTGAACAAGGAACACGCTTTGTACCGGATTATGAAGTGGTTGCCCTTGCTGAATTTTTTCATGTATCTTGTGAATATCTCTTGGGTGTTAAAAAAGAAAAATAAGCAGTGATCTGAATTATAACTCACAGACCACTGCTTAAATTTTTAT
>OHUV01001183.1_pt1 | contig 12074 bp, 10 predicted proteins | sample 1579281 | NCBI WGS metagenome assembly OHUV01 (sample SAMEA3882515, study PRJEB24775) | human gut metagenome | biome: human-associated habitat; feature: intestine environment; material: feces | place: Netherlands | collected 2009/2010
TTGGTGGAGACTGCTGGACTCGAACCAGTGACCTCCTGCGTGTGAAGATACGATGAGGGGCGGAAAGCGTTGGTATCCAACGCTTTCCGTCCCTTTTGCGCACTTTCGGCTCGGCGGGCGATCCACTGTGTCCGCCTGTATCCACCTGCTTTTTTCCGCGTTTGGGTCACGGTTTGGGTCAGGCCGTATGGCGGCTCAAAAATGACCACGCTGTAATCAAAGATACAGTTCCTCTATATTGTAGGCTTTACGTCAGTCAGCCATGTATCAGCGCCGTCAATTTCAAAATACAGGCAAAAGAAGCCGCCAGCGCGACGGGAATACCGGCTGCTCTCAAAAGCGGATGCATATGGAAGTCCTCGCCCACAATGGCGGGCTTTTGTTCCGCCAGCAATGTAATGGTCAGCATCACAGGAAGGATAGCACCGTTCAGCAAGCCGGCCAGCAGCATCAGGCCTGTCGGAGTACCCCAGAGATATGCCACGCCGGCGGCGATCAGAGCAAAGCAGGCAGTGCATAGGCGTTCAAAGCGCTGCACGACTGGGTGAAATATTTTCAGGAAGGATATCGAGGTGTAGGAAGCCCCCATGGCAGTCGTGAGTCCCGTGCAAGTGAGCACCGCACCGAACAGCCAGCGTCCCGGTGTTCCCATAACTGCGAAAAAGACCTCCAGCACTGGGCTGGCACTGTGCGCGATCTCCCCGGCAACAGGGGTGTCAGCAGCGCAGACACCCAGCGTCGTTAAGAACAGCAGAATGCGCACACCGCCGGATAGCAGCGTACCAAGGAGCACGCTGCGGCGTGTACCGGCCAGTGCGTCGACCCCAGTCACGCCTGCGTCCAGCAGACGGTGCGCCCCGGCGAAGGCGATGTAGCCGCCGCATGAACCGCCCAAAAGAGTCAGCAGCGGAGATACAAGATCCTCGGACATCTGGATATGCAGCAGTGAGCTTTCAACCGTCTCCAATGGAGGTGCGTTTTTGCCGACGAGGAAAACAGCGGCGGCGACCACGCAACAGCCCAAAAGCTCTGCCACATATCCCGCCGCTTTGGAAGCGCCGCGGGGAATAAGCAGAGCAATGACTATGCCGGCGCCCAGCAGCACACCTGTCCGCGTGGGGACGTTCAACAGCGTTGAAAGGCCCAATGCCAGTCCGCCGATATTGCCGACCAGAAACGCGCCGCCACCCAGTGCCGCCAGCAGAGCGACGACATACCCAAGATACGGGCAAAGTCTGCCGGCGATTTCGGGTGCCCGCATACCGGACGCGACAACAGTCTGCCAGATGTGGAGTTGCGTCACGATAGTCAGCCAGCCCAAGACGCCTAACTCCGTTCGCAAGCTGGCTATCCCGCAGAGGGCGGTGGAGCTGCTGGTAGAGGAGCACGCAAAGCACCCACACAGCCCGTACCTGTTCGTATCGCCCAAGACCGGCACCATGTTCGACCCGGACTCCTTCCGGCACACCCATGAGAAGATCCTGAAGGCAATCGGTGCGGAGCACATCAGGTTTCACGACCTCAGACACACCTTCGCCACGCTGTCTCTCAAGTACGGCGTGGATGTCAAAACGCTGTCCGGTGCGCTGGGCCACTACGACGCGGGCTTTACCCTCAGCACCTACACCCACGCCACGGAGGGGATGAAGCGCTCCGCCGCCGACACCATCGGCAGCGTCATCAGCCAGACCATGTAGCCCGCAAAAAAGCCGGAGAGGGGCGGATGATGCCATCCGCCCCTCTCCGGTGCTTTCCTGACCTCTCGGCTTTTGGGTCACGGTTTGGGTCAAGCGAAAAACGCCAAAATACCGCGTCACTATTTCGAGCCATATATGCAAAAAAGTTCCTGATTTCGTCAGAAATCAGGAACTTTTTGGTGGAGACTGCTGGACTCGAACCAGTGACCTCCTGCGTGTGAAGCAGGCGCTCTAACCAGCTGAGCTAAGCCTCCATATTCGGCAGCCCGAGACGGATTGCCGAAGTGGTGACCCGTACGGGACTCGAACCCATGTTACAGCCGTGAAAGGGCCGTGTCTTAACCACTTGACCAACGGGCCGTGTTTGTTGTGTCGAGGGTTACCGGAGAGATGCTCTCGCATCTCTCCGGTTCTGGTAGCGGCGACTGGATTTGAACCGGTGACACTGCGGGTATGAACCGCATGCTCTAGCCAACTGAGCTACGCCGCCATGTCGTCCTCGACAGGCACGAGTTACTATACCATATGGACCTGCCGTTTGTCAACAGCTTTTTTGCGGGTTCGGGAGAAAAAAGGGAAAAAGGGTGCGGCGGCACAGCCGCCGCACCCTTTCGAAAATCTTTTGCGGAGCTTACACGCCCGGTGCAGGCGCTTAATACATACCCATGCCGCCCATGTCGGGTGCGGCGGGAGCCGGAGCGGGGGGCTGGGGCTTGTCGGCCACCAGAGACTCGGTGGTCAGCACCATGCCGGACACGCTGGCGGCGTTCTCCAGTGCGCTGCGGGTCACCTTGGCGGGATCCACGATGCCGCTGGCGATCATGTCGCAGTACTCCTCCTTATAGGCGTCGAAGCCGAAGCCGTTCTTCTCGGCGCTGCGGACCTTCTCCAGCACCACGCTGCCGTCGATACCGGCGTTGGCTGCGATCTGACGGATAGGAGCCTCCAGAGCCTTGGCAACCAGCTGTACGCCCACGCGCTCGTCACCCTCGGTGCTATTCAGCAGCGCTGTGACGGCGGGGATGACGTTGACGTAGATGGTGCCGCCGCCGGCCACGATGCCCTCCTCAACGGCGGCCTTGGTGGCGTTCAGAGCATCCTCAATGCGGAGCTTCTTCTCCTTCATCTCGGTCTCGGTAGCGGCGCCCACCTTGATGACAGCCACACCGCCGGCCATCTTGGCCAGACGCTCCTGCAGCTTCTCCTTGTCGTACTCGCTGGTGGTCACGCCGATCTGGGCGCGGATCTGAGCCACACGGTCCTTGATAGCCTGGGGATCGCCCATGCCGTCCACGATGATGGTGTTCTCCTTGGTGACCTTGATCTGGCGGGCGCGGCCCAGCATATCAATGGTGGTGTCCTTCAGAGCAAGACCGAACTCCTCGCTGACGACCTGACCGCCGGTCAGCACGGCGATATCCTGCAGCATCTCCTTGCGGCGATCACCGAAGCCGGGGGCCTTGACGCACACCACGTTCAGAACGCCCTTCAGACGGTTGACCAGCAGGGTGCTGAGAGCCTCGCCCTCCACGTCCTCGGCGATGATGAACAGCTTCTTGCCGCTCTGGAGCATCTGCTCCAGCAGGGGCAGGATGTCGCTGATGACGGAGATCTTCTTGTCGGTGATGAGGATGTAGGGATCGTCCACCACAGCCTCCATCTTCTCCATATCGGTGGCCATGTAGGGGGTGATGTAGCCGCGGTCGAACATCATGCCCTCCACCACCTCGGAATAGGTCTCGGCGGTCTTGGACTCCTCAATGGTGATAACACCGTCGGCGGAGACCTTCTCCATGGCCTCGGCGATGAGCTTGCCGATGGTCTCATCGCTGGAGGAGACAGTGCCGACGCGGGCGATATCGGCGGTGCCGTTGACCTTCTGGCTCTGCTCCTTGATGGCGCTGACAGCGGCCTCCACGGCCTTGGCCATGCCCTTCTTCATGACGATGGGGTTGGCGCCTGCGGCCAGATTCTTCAGACCCTCGTGGATCATGGCCTGTGCCAGCAGGGTGGCGGTGGTGGTGCCGTCACCGGCCACATCGTTGGTCTTGGTGGACACCTCGCGCACCAGCTGTGCGCCCATGTTCTCAAACGGATCGTCCAGCTCGATCTCCTTGGCGATGGACACGCCGTCGTTGGTGATCAGGGGCGTACCGAACTTCTTATCCAGCACCACGTTGCGGCCCTTGGGGCCCAGCGTGACCTTAACGGTATCCGCCAGCTGATTGACGCCGGCTTCCAGTGCCTTGCGGGCCTCATCGCCGCGCTTGATGATCTTAGACATATAACTTACCTCCTACTTTTACTCCACGATGGCCAGAATGTCGCTCTGCTTGACGATGATGTACTCCACATCCTCCAGCGTCACCTTGGTGCCGGCGTACTTGTCGGTGATGACCTTGTCGCCGGCCTTCACGGACATCACCACGGTCTTACCGTCCACGGTGCCGCCGGGGCCCACAGAGATCACCTCTGCCACGGAGGGCTTCTCCTTGGCGGAGCCGGTCAGGATGATGCCGCCCTTGGTGGTCTCCTCCGGCTCGGTCATCTTCAGCACCACGCGGTCAGCAAGCGGTGTCAGTTTCATAGCTGCTTCCTCCTCATATACTAAATATTGAAAAACTAAGTCAGCGTTAGCACTCGATATATCTGAGTGCTAACGCTGCTTATCATACCACACTATTCATGATTTGCAAGGGGGAAACAGGGAAAATTTGAAAAATTCACAAAATGTTCAACTCAGACTCGGCTCCCGTGCGGTGCGGTTGCAGCTGCACCCGACGGGGCCGAAGAAATTCAGCTTCTTGTCGGCCATTTTGATGGTCACGTCCTGATTGGTGACGCACTCACCGTCCAGACAGGTGACGATATCCGGCTTGTCCGACTGGATCCGGATGACCTTGGGCGTGGAACAGTGCGCCGCATGGGGGAACTTGTGATAGTCGCCCTTGGAGTAGGGACCCACGAATTTCAGGAACGTCCGGCGGGTCACGGCCTTGACCACCAGCGTGTTCAGCACACCGTCGTCCATCCGCGCCTCCGCCACGGGCATAAAGCCGCCGCCGTAGTAACGGCCGTTGCACACGGCCACCAGCGACCAGTCGCCCTTGACCGCCACATCGTCCAGCGTCACCGTCCAGTGGGAGGCGATGCCCTTGAACAGGAAGTTCACCGCCAGCGAGTAGATGTAGCTGCTCTTGCCGTCCAGCAGGGGGCTTTCGCTGTACTTATGTACGTCCCGCGCCACCCGCGCGTCGATGCCGGAGCAGGCGATGGTCAGAGCGATGCGGCCGTTGACGTCGATGGCGTCTATGGGGAACTGGGGGCCGTCCCACAGGTTCTCTGCATCCCGGAACTTCTCCAGATCGTCGCCGAAGTTCTTGAGAAAGTCGTTGCCGGTGCCGACGGGAATGACGGTCATGGCGGCATTGTCGTAGCCGATGATGCCGTTGGCCACCTCGTTGACGGTGCCGTCGCCGCCGCAGGCGTAGAACCGCAGCTCCTCGCCGCTGTCACACAGCCGCCGGGCAATCTCCGTGGCGTGACCCTGCTTCTTTGTCAGGATGCACTGGACGTCCAGATTGTGCTTTGTCCGCAGCGCATCCGCCATATCGTATATCTTTTGGCGGCTGTCCGCCTTGCCCGCAGTGGGATTGATGATGAAAACGTGCTTCATCTTGGGTTGCCTCCTCGAGCCAAGCAAAAGTTTAAGAATTCATTAGCATTGTACCATGACGGCAGAAAAGAAAGTGAACAAATTGAAAATTAACGGCCGTTGCGCCGGATATCGCCGCTGTTCACACGTTGCCGTACATGAAAACGTCGCATTTGATCATGCCGTTGTACAGCTTGCGCTTCTTGTCCGCCGGCCGGCCGAAGGCCCGCTCGAACTCCGTGTGGCTGCTGAGTACCAGTGTCCGCCAGCCATCCGGCAGGGTCTTCCACACCTTGCCCAGCATCCGGTACAGCTCCTCGGCCTCCTGCCGCTCCAGCAGCCGCTCGCCGTAGGGGGGATTGGTCACCAGCTGGCCGTATTGGCTGTCCCGGTGGAATTTGGCGGCGTCCGCCACCTCAAAGCGGATGCAGTCGTCTACGCCGGCTTTCCGGGCGTTGTCCCGGGCGATGTCCACGGCGCGGGGGTCGATGTCGCCGCCCCAGATGTCGTACTGTCCGTGGAACTCCTTGTCCTGCGCCTCGTCCGCCGCGTCCATCCACACCTGACCGGGCAGGAACTCCCACCGCTGGGCGTCGAACCGACGGTCCAGACCCGGTGCGCGGTTCTTGGCGATGAGCGCCGCCTCGATGGGAATGGTGCCGCTGCCGCAGAACGGGTCGCAGAACGGGTCGCGCCCCCGGTAGCGGCTGAGGGTCACCAGTGCCGCCGCCAGCGTCTCCCGCAGCGGCGCCTCCACGCCCACGGCCCGGTAGCCCCGCTTGTACAGTCCCTCGCCGGAGGTGTCCAGACAGATGGCGGCCTCGTCCTTGAAGATGGAAAACCGCACCTGATACTTCACGCCCGTCTCCGGGAACTGCTCCAGCCCGTAGGCGGCCTTCAGCCGCTCCACCATGGCCTTTTTGATGATGCTTTGGCAGGCGGACACCGCGTGGAGCTGGGAGGAGATGGCGTAGCCCTTTACCGGGAACGCCGCGTCCCGGGGGAGATAGTCCTCCCAGGGGATGGCGCGCACGCCCTGAAACAGCTCCTCAAAGCTGAGGGCGGGGAACTGCCCCAACACCAGCATCACCCGTGCGCCGCAGCGCAGGTTGATGTTCAGTCGCGCACAGTCCGCCATGGAGCCCCGGCACAGGATGCGCCCGTTCTCCGCGCGGACATCCTGTAAGCCAAGGCGCTTCACCTCGTCGGACACCAGCTTTTCCAGCCCCAGCAGGCAGGGGATCATATATGTTACCATAGTCGGCGTACCTCGCTCGTTCAAATTCGTACCCATCAGTATACCTGACTTTCCGCCGCTGTGCAACCCGCTTCGCCGGAAAAATCCTGTGGCATTTTCGGGGGGAATCCGTTATAATGAGGAATGTAAACCTCAGGTTGCGCGGGTTTTTTCAAAAAATTGACCGCCGCAACCTAAAGGTGATAGACAAATCCGGCGAACGTGCTACACTGTCGGCAAGAGGAACGGAGGAACGAGACTATGTCATTTGGAGAACAGCTTGCATCGGTGCGCCGCGGCAGCGGCCTGACACAGGAGCAGTTTGCCGAGCAGCTGCAGGTCTCCCGTCAGGCGGTGAGCAAGTGGGAGTCCGGAGTTTCCCATAGTTAAAGATACCACACCAAATATGATGAACCCACGCTTATACACTACCAGCTATAATAAGCCGTAAGGACAGCAATTTGACACTGCTGTCCTTTCTTTTATAAAATTGCAGTACACAGAAAAAAGCTGTAAAATGAAAAATATATTTGTCCTTGTAACAATTCTCGGACATTTGCCTGTTATACTATCTGCAAAAAGAAAAGGAAGTGACAATATGAAGCAGATTTTAATTGTCGAAGACGATAATCTTTTGAATAAAACGCTTACTTATAATTTGGAACTGGACGGTTACACAATAACTTCTGTTCTGAATGCAAGGACAGCCGCTGAATCATTAAAAACAAACATTTTTGATTTGGTATTGCTGGATATAAATTTACCAGACGGAAATGGTTATGACCTATGCCGTCTTATCAAGCCAGAGCATCCTGATACAGTAGTTATATTTCTAACTGCCAACGATCAGGAAAGCAATCAGATACGGGGATATGAAGCTGGTGCAGTGGATTATATCACGAAACCTTTTTCGATTAGTGCTTTGCAGCGAAAGATCAAAGCCATGTTCGCTATGTTGGAACATCACAAACCAGCTAAGGATATTTACGAGGATGGTAGCCTGTTTCTGGATTTTTCGGAACAATTTGCAAGTTTGAACGGGAAACCATTAGCGCTTTCTGCGATGGAATATAAAATGCTGAACCTATTTCTTAAAAATCCGAAGCAGGTACTTACCCGCCAACAACTTTTGGAAAGACTGTGGGACATTGATGAAAAATATGTAGATGAACATACCCTTACTACTTCTATCAGCCGCATTCGCAGTAAGATTGAAGCGGATGGCGACACATATATCAAAACGGTTTATGGTATGGGGTATCAATGGACAGGAGGCGAAAAGAAATGAATCTGAATAACCTTTCTGCTAAGAAAATTTGTAGACTGGTTAGTGCTGGCATGGTTTTCTCTATGCTGGTAATTACCGGTATTTTCGGCGGTATAATGCAGGATATACGAATTTTTATAGTGGGTGGAACATTGACACTCTGTGCGTTTTTCTGGATTTGGCTATTGGTGCTGATTTTTGGAAAACGCCTTTCTCATTTTACTTCTAATTTGTGCCGGACGCTGGACAACATGATTGATGGAAACGAGGAATTACAAAAGTCAAATGATAGTGAAACTCTTTTTGCCCGTATCAACCACCGCTTAATTCGGTTGTATGAGATTATGCAGAAAAACCGGCACAAGGTAGACATGGAACGACAGGAGCTTCAAATGCTGATTTCTGATATTTCACATCAAGTTAAAACGCCTGTCAGCAATTTGCAAATGGTAACGGACACACTTTTAACAAAGCCTGTTTCAGAAGAAGAACGGATGGACTTTTTACAAGGCATACGTAGTCAGACTGATAAACTGGATTTTCTGTTCCAAGCACTGGTTAAAACGTCCCGGTTGGAAACCGGAGCAATACGATTAGAAAAGAAAGACAGCAGCTTATTCCATACGCTTGCACAAGCCATGAGCAGTATTGTATATGCCGCAGAGAAAAAAGAAATTGCTGTATCCGTGGATTGCCCGGAAAATTTGATAATCTCCCATGACAGCAAGTGGACAAGCGAAGCCCTTTTCAATCTGCTGGACAATGCAGTAAAATACACTCCGTCAGGTGGAAAGATTTCTGTATCAGTGGTTCAGTGGGAAATGTACGTAGAGGTCAAAGTGACCGACACCGGCAAGGGCATTTCAGAAAACAATCAGGCTGCCATCTTCCGGCGCTTCTATCGTGAGGAAGAAGTACATGATCAACAGGGTGTAGGAATAGGTTTGTATTTGGCTCGTGAGATTGTAACAAGGCAAGGGGGCTATATCAAGGTTGTTTCAGAGCTGAGGCAAGGCTCAGAATTTTCTATTATGCTTCCTGTAAGGTAAGATATAACCACTTTTTTTGAAATGTCCGAGCGTTGTAACATTTCACCCTGATTTTCGATAAAAATTTTTTCTATCTCGGACATTTGTGTAACATTTGTGGTTTACAATGGCTTTATCAACAGATAGAAAGCCTTGAAAGGAGCATTTGAATATGAGCATTTTACAAACAATCGACTTAAAGAAGTATTACGGCACAGAACCAAATATTACTCGTGCCCTTAATGGTGTAAATTTTACTGTGGAACAGGGAGAATTTGTTGCCGTAGTTGGAACTTCCGGCAGCGGTAAGTCTACATTGCTTCACATGATGGGAGGACTTGATACCCCCACTTCCGGCAGCGTGATTGTACGGGGAGAAGAACTCGCAAAAAAGAATGATGATGAATTGACAATTTTCCGCCGTCGTAACATCGGATTTATCTTCCAAAATTATAATCTGGTTCCGATTTTGAATGTATATGAAAATATCGTCCTGCCTGTGGAACTGGATGGCGATACAGTAGACCAGAAATTTATGGACGAAGTTGTGTATATGTTGGCTTTAGAAGATAAACTGGAAAATATGCCGAACAATCTTTCAGGCGGTCAACAGCAACGTGTAGCGATTGCACGAGCTTTAATTACGAAGCCTGCGATTATCCTTGCTGATGAACCGACCGGAAATCTTGATAGCAAGACCAGTGCAGATGTGTTAGGGCTTTTGAAGCGTACCAGCGGAGAATTTAATCAGACCATTGTAATGATTACTCACAACAACGAGATCGCTCAACTCGCAGACCGCATTGTACGGATTGAAGATGGTAAAATTGTTGGCTAAAGGAGGTGGGAATTATGAATTATCCTTTTGAAAATGATACCAGTGCAGTAATTAAAAAATTAGCACGAAAAAGTGTGCGTTTTGATAAGAAGAAAAACTTATTTTGCCTTTCGGCAATTATTGTAGCCGTTGCTATGATAATGATGTCGTTGCTCACAGTGCAAAATATCATTTATCAAAATCAGAAAGAAATCGAAGGATTACATCAAGGGATTTTCTTTGACATTACGCAGGACAGTAAAGAAAAGTTGTTAGCAAACGAAGAAGTAAAAAGTGTAGGACTTTCCTGTAATATCAAAACAGTGAAAGAAAATTCTAAAGAACTGTCTCTGATTTATTATGATGATGACATGCTTAGTTTGATTCCTGCCTTTGACGGAAAATATCCAGAGAAAGCAAGTGAAATTGCTGTTACAGATGCCTTTTTTGCCAGTGAAAATAAGTCTCCGGAAATCAACGCCATAGTTCAGTTGAATCTGGATGGTACTTTGAAGAATTATACTATTGTTGGTATTTATCATGATAAAACTTCTACCGCTTATCCTGTTTTTGTTTCACTTGAAAAATGCCGGGAATTACGTGGAAATAACCTGCTTAATGGATATGTTTGGCTTGAAAATGCAGATACCCTTACAAAAGACGAAGCAACAGAAATATTATCTCAAATTTCAGAGGAGACTGGACTGAATAATTGGACAGTCAGCAGTTACTATGATTATGTAAATACAACTTTGTCCTTCAGTAATTATGCGGTATATGGTGTAGTTGCTGCCATTTTGTTTTTAGCTGCCGCACTTGTAATTTACAGCATTTTCTATATTTCGGTTGGACAAAAAGTTGCTGAGTTCGGACAGCTTCGGACAATAGGGGCAAGTAAAAAGCAAATTTATAAAATAGTTCTTAAACAGGGTTATATGCTTGCAGTTCCGGGGATTTTAATTGGTAGTATCATGGGAACGATCATCAGCTATTGTCTGCAATCAAAAGGCTGGTCAGTATTTGCATTTATTGTTTCTCTATGTGGCGCATGCCTTTTTGGAATACTGCTTGTTTATATTAGTGTTCGTAAACCAGCAAAAATTGCAGCGAATACTTCTCCAATTTCCGCCCTGAAAAATCCAGTGGGAATTGTAAATTACCGCACTCACAAAAGACATCGTATTACGCCTGTATATTTAGCGAAAATCAGCTTTTCCAGAAACAGAAAAAAATCTCTATTGACCATTTTATCATTGGGACTGTGCGGAGTTATATTTTTCCTTGCAGCAAGTTATCAGAGTTCTTTTAATGCCGAGAGTATGGCTCGTTATTGGGATATGAAGTACGGAGATTTCAAAATCAGCATTGATTTAGAAAACGAAAGTGAAAATTTGGATGCTCTCTTGCAGAAAGAATATTTTTCTGATTATGTAAAGCGTGTTGGAGATATAGAGGGAGTTAGCAATATATTTACTTATGCTACCGTACCAGTTGATTTCTCAACAGACAATGATATTTCAGATAGCACCTTGATGCTCGGCTATAATGAAAAGGATTTGGCGTCGCTAAATGCAGCGGTTTTGTCTGGAAATATTACTGATGATACAGAATTAGTTGTAAGTGATCCCGAACGTATTTATGATGTTTACCATTGGAAACCTCAAATTGGGGATACTGTGACCTTTAATTTCAAAAATCATAGTGGTAAAACAATAACAAAAGCATTCAAAATTGGTGCAATCACTTCCAGCAATGATGGAATGGGTGGCTATATTTTCAGAATGCCGGAAAATATGCTCAAAGAACTTGCAGGTTATGACTGTACATACGCAATCGAAATACAAGCAGAAGCTGAATATCAGGAGATAATCGAGCAAGAACTCAAATTACTCGTTTCTGACAATAGGGATGTTCGCTTACAAACCCTTCAAGATTTTATTGTAGAACACCAATCAGACAATCGTGCAGGTTTTACATTAGCTTATGCGATTGCAGCCATCTTGTGGATATTTGCGGTTATCAATCAAATCAATCTTACTGTGACAAATCTTTTATCACAGAAACAGGAAATGGGCACACTAAAATCTATTGGTATGACAAATAAGCAGTTGGAGCAAGCATTTATGATGGAAGGTCTTTTTACTACTTTGATTGCATTGCTTATAACTGCTGTTGTTGGAATCCCCGGCGGATATGCAATCGGTATATTTTTGAAAAATGCAGGCATGTCTACGGGATTTGTATTTCCGGTTGTTGCTTTTACTCTTTTTGCTGTTGCTATGTTTATGCTTGAAAGTTTGATGACAATATTGCTTATTCATTCATGGAAGAAGCAATCTGTTATTGCAATAATGCGAAATTGACGATAGAAAG